>Ga0209373_10002167_pt1 | contig 20378 bp, 7 predicted proteins | sample Higcelweek5metaG_FD_187173 | JGI IMG/M metagenome (GOLD analysis project Ga0209373, IMG submission 187173) | Freshwater pond sediment microbial communities from the University of Edinburgh, under environmental carbon perturbations - High... | ecosystem: Environmental > Aquatic > Freshwater >... | reverse complement strand
GAAAACAGTAACTTATTCGAGGTTGTAGTGACCAAATTTTTTACACATATGCAGTAATACCAATGGATTGAATCACATTAAGTCGAAAGATGGGTTAAGGAATATCAAAAGCTTAAAAAGGAAGAACAAATAAAGGATCTTTCTAATTGTGAAAAGGAAGTATTCAATTTAATGGAAAAAAATAAAACAAGACGTCAGATTGAAGAAATTCTCGATAAGAGTGAAAATACAATTAAAAAGCTTATACGGCAAGTATTGAAAAAGCTTAATGTTAAATCTTCCAAAGAAGCAGTTAAAAAAGTTAATAAATTGGGTATTGAAAAAAAACGAAATAAAAAGGGTGTAGAAAATACATCCTTTTTTATTATTATGGGTGTCATTATGGCACATTCTTTTGAGGGTATTCTTGTGCTAGTATTAAAGATAACCAACTTTAAACCTTATAATAACCAGTTGCGAAGTGGCTGGCAGTAAAGACATGTAGCAACTGGATAAATTAGATGTTAAGTTGGTTATCTATAATTCAAATAAAGATTAAATGAGGGGGTATTTTCAATGAACAAAAGTAAAAAAATATCATGTTTAACATTAATTATTATTTTGCTGTTTTCTTCGTTAAGCAACATAGTATTTGCATCTGATACATGGACAGCTTTAACGAGTTTAAGCAGCGTCAGGTATAGTCATTGTTCGGCGGTTATAGGAGATAAGATTTATACAATAGGTGGATATAATGGAAGCAGTAAATTAAATATTATTGAAGAGTATGATGTTACTCAAAAAGTATGGAAAAGAAAAGCAAATATGCCTTTAGCCTGTTCAAATGCTAGTTGTGCAGTTTATGACGGGAAAATATATGTGTTCGGCGGTATCAATTCAATTCCCATGAATGATCTTCAGGTTTATGATCCATCTACCGACACTTGGACAAAAAAGACAAATATGCCTACACCAAGATATGCTGCAGATTCAGTGGAATTAGGTGGGAAAATCTATGTTATAGGCGGATATAATACTATAAATGGCTATTTGGATAATGTTGAGGTCTACGAACCAATAAATGACAAGTGGACTACAAAAGCAAGTATGTTGACAAAGAGAAGAAGTTTAAAAGCTGTTTTATTCAACAATAAGATTTATGCAATAGGAGGTGAAAATCCTTCTGCGACAAATACGATTGAAGAATATAATCCTGATACAAATAACTGGACGGCAAAAGCAGGAATGATTGTCCCACGCTTTGGTTTTGGAGCTGCAATCATCAACAACTTGATTTACATATTTGGTGGTAGCAACAGTAGTAAAGCTCTGAATAACATTGAGTGCTATGATCCGATTTCAAATAAAAGCACACAGAAAGAAAGTACCTTTGCTGCAAAATATCTTTTTGCATGTCAGGCAATTAATAACATTGCTTATATTATTGGTGGATATAATGGCACTAAAGCTTTAAATACTTTTGAGGCATATGATTATAGGGAAGATAACTGGGCTAAAAAAGCACCTATGAAAACTGCAAGACAGTACCCTGCATCAACACAATATGAGTCGAAAATTTATGTTTCAGGAGGATACAACGGTTCAATATTAAATAGCGTTGAAATTTACGACCCTGTGACGAATAACTGGTCAACATCATTAAACATGCCTATGGCGAAATATTGCCATGCAATGGTTACTGTTGATGGTAAGATTTATAGTATTGGGGGACTAAATGGTAGTGCATTGAAAAAAGTCGAAGTATATGATCCTATAAAGAATACATGGGAAACAAAATCTGATATGCCAACAGCAAGATATCATATAAGTGCTGTTGTTTTGGACAAAAAAATCTATGTATTGGGTGGCACTACTGGCCCAGTTACTTTTAATACGCTTGAGGTGTATGATACTGAGAACAATATATGGTCTAAAAAAACAGGCATGCCGACAGCGAGATATGGTCTGGATGCTGTTGTGGTGAATGGAAAGATTTATGCCATTGGAGGAAAAGGTACAGATAACACAAATGTTGTTGAAGAATATAATCCAGAAGATGATTCTTGGACAACAAAGGCTCCAATGCCTCAAGCTAAAAAATTTTTAAGTGCTTCTGCATTGAATGGAAAGATATATGTTTTTGGAGGTTATACAACTGGTACAGTAAAAAATGTACATGAATTTGATCCAATAAACAATACATGGACAACAAGAGGTTCAATGTTCATTCCTAAATATGGTTTTACTTCGGAATCGGTGGGCAATAAAATATATACTTTCGGAGGGTATACAACCACTTATACCAATGCCGTCGAGGAATATACACCTCCAAGAGCTATTCCAAATTCTCCAGAGGAACTCAATGTAGAAGAGCATGATAGTTCACTTCTTGTTACATGGAATGAGTCTGTTGATTCAAATTCTTATGATCTTATGATAAACGGCTCTGAGATAAATAATTTATCAAACCCATCGTATTTGATTGATGATTATGAAGAAAATATGACTTATACAATATCAGTAAGAGCTATTAATGAAGCAGGTGCAAGTCCTTGGAGCGAAGCAATAAGCTTTATTTCCAAAATAGAAGAAATACCTACAGAAATTCCAACACCAAGTGCAACACCAACATCAACATCAACATCAACACCAACACCAACATCAACACCAACAGAAGAACCAATATCAACACCAATCCCAACAGAAACAGTAACGGTAACACCAACACCGTCTCCTTTGGAGTTGCCAACGCTTGTAAGCGCGACGGACTTTCCAGAAGATATACAGAGTATACTTATGAAGCTTACAACAAGAGAGTCTTTGGAAGTATTTAAATCTCAATGTTCTGTAATTGAAACCAAAATTAACGATCTCCCAGAATGTCAAGAGAAAGATATACTTTTGTCAAAATGTCAAAGAATAGAAATCGCTATAAAGATTGCAGAAATTTTGATTGATTTTAGGGAAATAGGTTTATAATATTTTTGGTAGTAACATGAAGATTAAAATGATTATAGGATTGTCGATGTGTTGCTAATATTCTTTTTAAAAAGCTCGTTTAAGATTCGATGCAGGTACCAAATAATTTGCATTGGACCTTAAACGAGCTATTGACTAACAAGTGAAAATAAATGTATACTTTTTAGTGTCAGTATTATAATACCATTTATGGTATTTGAGATGATAAAAATTTATATATGTTTTAGACTAGGTGATTCCAAAAAAATAACTGGTCAACTGGCGATTTCAAAAATATTGATTTTAGTACATTTCGTCATTTAAAATTGAACAAAGAAATTTTTGAAATCGCCTTAATTGTATTTAATATAGATTAGTCTTTTAAGGCTTTGAGTAAGATTGTTCTAAGGACGGTGCTAAATGGGATATAAGATTAAGTTAAGAAACAATAAATCGATAATCGTTAATACTAAAGATGAAATTATAAGCCTATTGAGAGATCGTCAAATCAGGCCTGATACACATATTTTTGATACTAGTATAAACCTAGAACTAATGGTGTCTGATGTTATTTCTCAAAATGAATTGAATATGTATTATTCAGAATCTAGTGATTCTTATTCAAATATAAGCGCTTCTCAAAACTTAAATTCAATTAATCTAAGTGGTCAAAACGTGAATGTTTCGAGATCAAGAAAAACTAGATTTTTTGCTGTATTAATGCTTATTATAATATTATTCGGTGGTACTGTTATAATGGTTCCTAAGATAAAACATTTATTGGTAAATAAAGCTCAAAAAGACTCAGCCAAGGAATTTATTATGAGTCACATTGACAATTTATTAGGTCATAAAAAGCCCAAAAAGCAGGAATTTAATCAGGAGAAATTTGGTGATAACTATAAACTGCTACAATCTTTAAATGAATCATATGCTGAATACTATACAACCTTTGAAAAATACTTAACTTATGAAGATGTAATAAATGATAAGGATTTTAAGAAATCACAGAGAAATATCAAAGAAATTCTTCCAGTTTTAAATGATTGTATAAAAAAATATACAGTATTTGTATCTGAGTTAAAAATGGCGGCAGACAAATATAATGTAAACTTTAAGAAGGATAGTGAAAATGTCGATAGCTATATCAAAAACGCAAAAAGGCTTAAGCTAGAGTACTATAATTTAGAAATAAAATTTTGTGAAAACATAATAGATATAAGAGAACTGTTGAAGAAAAAAGAAGGAACCTATAGAATAATAGGGAATATATATATGTTTCAAAACGAAGAAGATAAACATAGATTTGATTCTTTAGGTGGTCGATATAATAGTTATTCACAAAAATTGGCAGACTGTTCAACGAAAATGAATTATTTGGGAAAAGGCATAGTTATAGATATAAAACATGAGTGATGTAAAGTTTTATCGAAGCTTTATTAAAAGACAAAGCAAACAGTGTAATTAAAGAAATTAAATAACTTAAGATTTGAAAGGACATATCCGTAAATTTGGGATATGTCCTTTCGATTTTGTTACATTTACCAACAAAATTGGCATTTATGACTCAGCTTTAAACTAAAGTATTGAATTTCGTGGCAATAATCATTACATCGGCCATATTTATTGAACCATCGCCATTTAAATCGCAAGATTCATTAAAATTGGGATTTCCTCTCCTAGCATCAAAAACTGTCGCAAGGATTATTACATCTGCCATATTGACTGCTCCATCACCATTAACATCAGGTCCACGTGGAGATGAACCAGAATTGACATTAACTAGCTCAATCCCATTGCCAGTTCCTAAGTTGCGGGAATACTTTTTGTCTGTAGAATTGTTCCAATGCTCATGAACGCCAAGGCTTTTCAGCTGGACACCATTTGGTTTGTAAACTGTTCCAGAGGGTGGATTATTTGCCATAGAAGCCTCGTGAAGATGGCGGTCGGCGTTCTTGATCAAAGTCATCTCAGAACGCAAGAAATCTAGACCGACCGATTCAAGTGCAACGGGATCCTGTGAAGCAAATATACTGGATGGATAGTTATTGTTAAATGGTGCTGTCTGCCATTTGAGAGGTTTGCTGTTCCATCTGTCTCCAGAATACAGCCCGTCTATTATGTTAATAACTGTCTTTCCATCAATGTGTTTGCTTCCATGAATATCAACAAGCAGATTGTAGCTGTTCATGCTATAAGCCCAGTCATGAAGCAATTTATGATTGGAACTGCGACGACTGCCAATGTTTCCCCAATTGCTTTTGAAAATCAATGTTACACCAGCATTTCCATAATCAAAACCGTCACCCCATGTTGTTGTTGTCTGGCAATGACGCTTTAAAACAGCCATAGTGATTAGATATTTAGAATCAACAATCGCCCTCGATAAAGAATTTTCGACTGGTCCGCTAGCAGAGTAATTAAATGCACTAGAGACCCATCCGCCAAGACTTGAATTGTAGTTAACATTTGGAAATGCTGAACTGCAATAACTTTTTATAGCTGAACACTGATTCTCTCTAGCAGGGTCACAAAGGACAATATCACTTTGATTAACACCGTACTTATTGACTAATTGATCTAAAAGCGCATAAACCGTTTGCGGTGAAGCGTCAATTTGATTGTCGTTGTTACCCCCGTTATTCAGGTTAAGCTTTATGGCAATCTTTTCGCCTTTAACATAACCTGTGTCTCCGCCGTTTTTATACTTAAACAGTGCATCCCACGCAGAGCTCACGTTTGGCTGATTTGCAACAGAGCATATAACGTTTTCCATTACTTTGCTAATTTTCGGTTGATCATTATATTGACTGGAGAACCAGTAGTTAGAGCTACCATTCCAGTTACATGCGCTAAGGTCATATCCCCAAGCAACACGACCTGGCTTTATTCCTCTAGCAGTTCCCATGGGTTGATTTGCGCTATCAGATGGACTAAAAGTACCAGTGTTTTCAACCGCTCCAACGGGTTTCCCATTTATGTTAGCAACGGCAGCTGAGCATGCTATACCTATAGCCAAACAGATTACAGCTGTAGCAACACGATGCATCTTTACAAATTTCATAACATTTCGGAACGCAGCGGCTGCCCCCAAAATACCAACCAAATAAGATAAAAAGCTAAACGCCAAAGGTGCTGCAGCTTTCTGACATGGATATGTTGCTCTGCTTGGCTTTGGCACAACCCTTACAAGATACCAAATTAGCGCTAGCAGGCCAGTAAGCGGGAACAACCATTTCATCCATTTATACTTGTAGTTTAGCCCGACTATTTTACCAGTCTTTCCGCATACTTTAAATATACCTTTTTGGATACTCATTTTTCCCCTCCGTTTTACATATTAAACTTTAAGCATATATGCGTAAGGGAGGTGGATTTTAATGGGTATAAAAATTATAAAAGAAGATAGAAATTTAAAATGCAGGATTAAGAGGATTAGAAGGCGAGATCAAAGTGAATTGCACAATTGCACAAAATACTATTGACTTAAAAGTGAAAATCATTGTATACTTTTTATGTCAGTATTATAATTCCATTTATAGTATTTGAAATGATTAAAATTTGTATTTAATATAGATTAGTCTTTTAAGGTTTTGAGTAAGATTGTTTAGGTGTTTTGGAAGTGTTTAATCGCAGTTTTTGAAGAAGTTATATAACACAAGAAAATCTACGCAGTTTGAGTATTTTACTCAAATTGCGTTTTTATTTATGTCCAGAAAATTATGGTGCCCATAATTTCTAACGACAGGTTACAGCTGACACAAAAAGCGCTTCGCGTTTTTGTTCATATAAAGTAATACAGAAATTAAGTTAAAAAAGAAATTTGGAGGTTAATTAATGAACAGAACAAAAAAAGCAGTATCGATTTTTCTTGCTCTTCTAATGTTTGTACAGATATTACCGTTTAACAGTGATATTCTACCAAACGATTACAGGAAAGACAAATCATTTGCAGAAGTTGTTGCATCCGAATCCCCAACAGAAAGTGTTACAACAGAATTACCTGTTTCGACACCAACGATGGATTCTATGATGCAAACAACTAATAGTGTGAATGATCAGACTCAAACACCAGTAGTAACAACTATAAACGATCAAACACCAACACCAACTTCAACATCAACCCCAGTTAATTCGATTGAGCCAACATCAGTTCAATCACCGATATCTCTTGAACCTATCGGTAGTATTGAATCACCTATATCACAGCAGATGATTTATGGAGTTTTTAGTGTTTCAGGTTGGTTCTTAGATTCTGAAATAGTATCAAGGATTGATGTTCTAATTGATGGCGAACTAAATGGGCAAGCAATGTATGGCGATTTAAGACAAGACATTGCAAATCTTTACCCTCAATATAATAATAGTAATTCAGGATTTCATTATGATCTTGATACAACAGCATTTTCCAATGGATCTCATACATTAACCATTGTTGAAACAAACAGTCAAGGTAATCAAACTACATTAAATGTAATTGGTGTTTATATACAAAATCCTACCGATATACCTACAGATACAATTTCAACAAGCGCACCGACAGATATACCAACAAACACACCAACAGATACGCCAACTAATACACCAACAGATACGCCAACTAATACACCAACAGATACACCAACAGATACACCAACGAATACACCGACAGATACACCAACAAACACACCAACAAATACACCGACAGATAAACCAACGAATACACCAACAAATACACCAACAGACACACCAACAAACACACCTACAGATAGACCAACAGATACACCAACAAATACACCGACAAATACACCGACAAATACACCGACAAATACACCGACAAATACACCGACAAATACACCGATAGATACACAAACGAATACGCCGACAAACACACCAACAGATACACCAACGAATACGCCAACAAACACACCAACAGATATACCTACAATTACCCCAACTCCAACGATTCCACCAATCACAATATCTTCAAATATAACATTATCTGGGGATATGCAGTGTGGTGATGTATTTTTAAATTCTGGGACTATTGACTTAAATGGATACAAATTAAATGTAACAGGTAATCTGATACAATCAGGTGGTACAATAAATATAAATAGAGGTCGCTTAGAAGTAAATGGTGATTATAAAATACAGGGTTTGAACGAAACAGCTAGTAGTGGTATTCTAAGAATGACCAATACACTAGACCATGTATTGATAAACGGGAACTTTATAACATGCAGTTCAATAAATCATAGTACATATTTGACAGCAGGGACCTTTGAATTGAAAGGTAATTTTACTCAAAAAAGTCTTGTGAGTTCTACTTCACATTATAATAATTTTACAACAAGCGGAACATTAAAAGTTTTACTTACAGGGATGACACTTCAAACCATAAACTTTGAGGACAATAGTATTTCACGTTTTAATATGTTAGAAATAAATAATACAGGAGAAGGCGTAAGCTTTGCATCAAAAATAACAATCAACACATTGAAAAGTTTGACTAATTTCAATTCATATCTACCTGTTATAATTACAAATCCTTTACAGGAAAACGTAATAATAGATGGGGGGTTAGATTTAAAGGGTGGAACACTAAATTTAAATGGAAAAACACTAACAGTTAAGAATAATATGACAGTATCTGCTGGAGTATTGGACATAAAGGCTGGCAGACTAGAAGTATTAGGAAATCTAAACCAACCAACAGGAACAGTTCAAGTAAACAGTGGGCAGTTGGTTGTTAGTGGAGACTATAAGATTCAGTCTGATAGTGGATATAGTTCTGGTAAGTTGGTCATGACCAATACACTAGACTATGTCTTGATATATGGGAATTTTATAACAGAAAGTTCAACAAACCATGGTACATGTTTGACAGCAGGTACATTTGAATTGAAAGGTAATTTTACTCAAAAAAGTCTTGTGAATTCTACATCACATTATAATAATTTTACTACAGGCGGAACATTAAAAGTATTACTAACAGGATCAACACTTCAGACTATAAGTTTTGAGGACTATACATGCTCACGTTTTAACATATTGGAGATAAATAACACAGGAGAAGGGGTAAGCTTTGCATCAACAATAACAATCAATACATTAAACAGTTTGACCAATTTCAATGAATATTTGCCAGTTATAGTTACAAATCCTTTACAGGAAAACGTAATAATAGATGGAGTCTTAGATATAAAGGGTGGAACATTAAATTTAAACGAAAAAACATTAACAGTTAAGAAAAATATGACATTAACTTCTGGAGTGGTGGACATAAAGGCTGGCAGACTAGAAGTATTAGAAAATTTAAACCAAACAAGTGGAACAGTTCAAGTAAATGGTGGACAGTTGCTTGTTAGTGGAGACTATAAGATTCAGTCTGATAGTGGAGGTAGTTGTTCTGGTAAGTTGGTCATGACCAATACAATAGACTATGTATTGATAAATGGGAACTTTGTAACAGACAGTAGTGTAGATCATTCTACATATTTGATATCAGGAACATTTGAATTAAAAGGTAATTTTACTCAAAAAAGTAGTTATTCATATGATAGTGCTTCCAATAATTTTAATACAAATGGAACATTAAAAGTATTACTAACAGGATCAACCCTTCAGACTATAAGTATTGAGAACTATACATGCTCACGTTTTAACATATTGGAAATAAACAACACAGGAGAAGGTGTACATTTTGCATCAACAATAACAATCAATACATTAAAAAGTTTGACTAATTTCAATGCATATTTACCAATTATAGTTACAAATCCTTTACAGGAAAACGTAATAATAGATGGAGTCTTAGATATAAAGGGTGGAACATTAAATTTAAATGGAAAAACGCTAATCGTTAAGAAAAATATGACATTAACTTCTGGAGTGGTGGACATAAAGGCTGGCAGACTGGAAGTGTTAGGAAATCTAAACCAAACAAGTGGAACAGTTCAAGTAAATGGTGGACAGTTGGTTGTTAGTGGAGACTATAAGATTCAGTCTGATAGTGGAGGTAGTTGTTCTGGTAAGTTGGTCATGACCAATACAATAGACTATGTATTGATAAATGGGAACTTTGTAACAGACAGTAGAGGAGATCATTCAACAAATTTGACATCAGGAACATTTGAATTAAAAGGTGATTTTACTCAAAAAAGTAGTTATTTATATGAAAGTGATTACAATAATTTCAATACAGGTGGAACCTTAAAAGTATTACTAACAGGGTCGACCCTCCAGACCATAAGCTTTGAAGACTACGGTTTCTCACGTTTTAACATACTAGAAACAAACAACACAGGAGAAGGTATATTCTTTGCATCAACAGTAACAATAAATTATCTAAAAAACTGTATCAATATAAAAAATACTTTGCCAGTTATTGTTACATATCCTTTACAGGAAGATGTGACAATAGATGGAAGTCTAGAATTAAAAGGTGGAACACTTGATTTAAATGGTAAAAAATTAAATGTTACAAAAGATATGACAGTTAGTACAGGAACAGTTGATTTAAAAGGTGGAATACTTGATGTATCATGCAATATAAATCAGTCAGGTGGAACTATTCAGGTATGCGGGGGACAGTTGTTAGTAGGAGGAAATTATAAGATTCAATCTAGTGCTGGCGGAAGTTGTTCTGGAAAGTTGGTTTTGACCAATGTGGCTGATTATGTGAAAGTCATAGGAGATTTTCTAATAGATAGTTCTTTAGATAGTAGTGCAAATCTAACAGCGGGAACTTTTGAATCACATGGTAATTTTACACAAGTATCCAGTGAATATTATGGAGATGGAAAATATAATTTCAATACTAGTGGAACATTTAAACTGGTTTTATCGGGTTCAAACCAACAAAATGTTGCATTTGAAGATACAACATCAGTAATAAATTTACTTGATATGAATAACCAGGGTGAAGGCGTATCTTTCACTTCTACAATAAAAGTTAATACAATAACAAGGTGTTCGAAGATAAGTGGAGTTTTACCAATTATTATAGCATTACCATTATCAGAAGATCTTGTTTTAAATGGCAATGTTGCATTTAAAGGTGAAACCCTTAACTTAAATGGCAGAAACTTAATTGTTAATGGTAATATGTCATTAATGAACAACGCAACAATTGATATAAATGCAGGTCAGTTGAAAATATCTGGCAACTGCGTTCAGCCTTCAGGAACAATGTATATTCATAACGGAAGACTTGAAGTTGCTAAGGATTATCGTTTGCAGACTGAGTTGGTTGATTTGAGTGGAGTAATATCTTATGCTTCAAGTTCTGGAACGCTTAAGATGATCTGTTCAGGGGATTATGTGCTTGTAAGTGGCGCGTTTATTACTCAAACCACTGGGCAGGGATCAAATACTATGGTTGGAGGTATATTAGAAGTTAAATCTGATTTCAAACAATTAAATAATGGATGGAATTCAAATTCTCAGAACTTTTTATCAACTGGTAGTCATAAAGTAGTGCTCAGTGGAGGTATTCCTCAAAATGTAAGCTTTGAGAATCCAACTACTTCCGTATTTAATTTTTTACAAATAGCTAATACCTCATATGAAGGTGTTGTATTACTTACTAATATTTATGTAACAGGAGAGCTTATTGGAAATCCAAACTCAAGAGTATTTGATGATTATAGGATAAAAATGAATGGTACTGCAAGAATTGCAGGTGAATGGAACGGTAGTCTTGGAGTTGGAATGGGATGGGTATTGACTCAAAGTATCTCGATTGGCGGTGATATATACATTGATGGTACTTCAGAATTAAACCTTAACGGAAATATTCTTTCATTTACAGATTTACTTCAATCAGGGGGAACTTTTAATGTAAGCTCAGGAAAAATGGATGCAAGAAGGGATATATATTTATCAAACGGAACAATTGATATTAATAATGGTCAAGTTGTAGTTGGACATAATCTTGTACATTCTGGAGGAACACTAAATGTAAATAACGGAAAGCTTGAGGTTAATAACAACTATCGTATACAAACTGAGATCTATGTGAATGGTGAATATGATTATAGAAACAGCACAGGTACTCTTTTGATGAAGAACGATAAAGACCATGTACTTGTAAATGGCGATTTCTATATTCAGTCAACTGTTAACAGTTCTGAAAACTTAACAGCAGGAATCATGGAATTAAAGGGTAATTTTAAACAGCTTTATTCTGGACAACCAAAAAGTTTCTTAGCTACAGTCGATCATAAAGTATTACTTAATGGTGAAAAAAAGCAGTATATAGAATTTATCAATAATGATAAGAATTCAATGTTTAATTATCTATATTTGCCCAAAATTGATGAAGGATACTGTTTTATACCTAAAATATTGTGCACTAATGACCCAATAAGACAATATATGATTTTTAAAGCAAACGGTGACAAGAAATTGAATCCAGCTACTGGAAACTACTCTCATAGTATGGTTGATATGGGACTTACGGCGCCTGGAATAGATATCGATATTAGTCGTGTCTATAACTCAACATTAAACCTGCCTTATGGACACAAAGGATTTGGCAACTACTTTGGTAAAGGATGGGTATTTTCTTATGAGTCTTATATAAAAGACGTTGATATGACATATCAAGGACCAGATGGCAAAATCAATCAATCACCAAAAGATCCGAACATGATTACAAAACAGATTCTTTTTCCAAATGGAAGTATTGAGATTTACAATTCGGTAGATGGTATGTTCTTTATTTCAGATAACTCAAGAAATATACTTGTTAAAAACTCGGATGGTACATATGTGCTTATAACAAAGGAGAAAATTACATATGTATATAATTCGAATGGATATCTTACATCTATAAAGGATAAATACGGAAATGGCGTTACTATCGATGTGGATTCGAACGGCAAAATAATGAGCGTTATGGATGTAACTCAAAGAAGATTTGAATTTAGTTATGTTAATGGAATGATCGAGTGTATTACAGATGTTAGTGCGAATAGATCAGTTCATTATGAGTATTATCCAGAAACCAAACGCCTTAAGACAGTAGTGGATCCAATGGGCTTTACTACATCATACTCTTATGATGAAAAAGGTTATCTGAAATGTATCAATGATAATGAAGGGAAAATTATAGAGTCGATGACATATGTACCTGATGGTACTAGAGAAGGATGGATACAATCGATTACTGATGAAAATAAGAGTAAAAAAACTTTCGAATATTCAGAGGGAAAGACAGTAATCACAGAAGGTGCAAAAATTACTACTCAATGGCATGATGGCTCGTATTTCCCAACAACAGTTCTAGATGCAGAAGGCGGATATACACAAATTTCATATAATCCTGATGATAAAAACACTGATGAAATTGAATCAAAAAAAGATAGAAATGGAAATGTAATAAGACAGCAATTTGATGAGAAGGGTAATGTTATTAAAATTACAAATCCAGATGGCACAATAAAATTCTTTACTTATGAATCAGATGGATTTTTAAAGAGCGAAACTGACGAAGAGGGTAATTGCACTGTATATAAATATGATAGCAGTAAGGATATGAAACTTATAAAAAAGGCAAAATACCTCAAAAAAGTTGCACCTGGAACTTCAGTAGAATTAAATAATGATAATGTATATGATTTTGCTATTGAGAGTTATGAATACTATGGTATAGGAGAAAATGAATATAAAGAAAATTGGTTGCTTAAGAGTGTAACAAGTCCTAATGGAGCAAAAATTATTTATACCTACTATCAGGATGGAACCGTCAAGAGTGTGAGTAATCCAGAGACTGGGGAAACAACTGAGTATACCTATAATGATTTAAGGCTTAAGGAATCAATGAAAACTCCAGAGGGAAATATCACTTATTTTAATTATAATCAGAATGGTTTGAATAATTGGACAAAAACAGTTGATAGTAGTGGAAATTCAAAAGGGATTTCAAGGGTTGTTTATGACTACAAGGGAAGGGTATTAAAAGAGGTATCACCAAGGCTTTATAATGAAAGTGTTGATGCTATGGGCGTTGATAACTATGATGCATATAATACAGATAAAAGGTATTATAGTTATGAATACGACGATGACAATAATACAAAAATAGTAACAGACCCAATGAATAACAAAACCACATACAAATATGATAATAATGGAAATCTCATATCTGAAATTAAGCCGAATAAGTCAACATACATTTATGAATATGACAAAATAAACAGGCTTGTTAAAGTAAGCTTTCAGGAAACTTCTGTATCACCAATAGTAGTACTTGAAGAGTATTCTTATAGTGTTCTTTTGGACAAAAATCTTTCGAGTGGTGCTTTAATGAAGTCACAAACAACTAAGATAAGATACATTGATGAAACACAAAAGACTACAACCAGACTTATTTATGATTATGCAGGAAGACTCAAAGAACAACAAAATCCTGATAATACAATTTTAAAAAGTGAGTATTATGGAAATGGCACGTTAAAGACAACTACTGATGCAAACAATAGTACTTCTTTTTTCAGGAATGGCTATGAATTTAGGAAGGTTGATGAATATTCACCTGATTATGTATATGTTGAAGCGAAAAGAGTATCATTTGAAAAGGATTCAAGCGGGAACATAAAGTACGTATATTCTGAAACAATATATGATAAAAGTGGTCAAAAGATAGTAGAACAGATTGGAAAAGAGAAAGTCATAATGGGTGATTACCCAACAAACTATTATAAGACATATTATGATTATTATCTTGATGGTGAATTGAAAACTGTAATTGAAAGTAGCGGAGAACGAACTGACTACGAATATGATCTAGATCGAAACTTAGATAAGCAGACAGTGAGTTTAAATGATCATAGTACACAGATAACTGAATATGTTAACAATTACATGGGAAAACCTACTCAACAAATATCTTTTGTGAGATGTGGAGATCTAGACGGGTACAATTTCAATGATGATACAATAAGAACGCTCACCACAGAATACGAGTATGACTTTGATGGCAATTTAATCAAAGTTAATAACAATCAGGGCTCTGAAATAAGTTATAAATATGATGATTTGAACAGGCAGATTGAAGTCAGCCAGATGGTTACAGATAACCAAGGTAATAGTACAGTAATCAAAAAGGCTACAACATATAAAATCGATGAAATTTCATCTAAGGATTTAACAGAAGTAAAAGATCCTAATGGTAATCTAACTACATATGTATACTCGACAAGAGGATTACTTGAAAAAGTGATTACGAGTGTCAATGGGCAAAATGCTGTAACAGCGTATTATTATGACAGAGCAGGAAGAAAAATTGCTGAAGTATCACCACAAAATTATTCAGCTGATAAAGAGTTGGATTACATGAAAAGAACGGTGTATTCATATGACAATATGGATAGAATAAAAACAAAAGGCTTAATCGGTGAAGAAATGCAGTTTGATCCAGTTACATCAAAGTGGACATCAGTAACTTTGAGTGTTGTTAGTAATGCATACACATATGATGCAAACGGGAATATAATCAAGGAACAGGATGCTTTAGGGTATGAAAATAGTTATGGAACAGAGAGTGCTTATAATTTAGCAAATTTGGTAACTCAGGTTTTAGATCCTGAAACAAAGCTTCAAGGTTTAACTTATAGCAAAAAGTATGATTATAACACAATTGGGAAAACGTTATCGGTAGAAACTGCTAATGGATATGGAAGTGGTAGATACTATTCAAAGACATCATATGAATATGATGATGCAGGAAATACCTTATTCGTTAAAGTGAAAAGAAACAATGCACAATCAGAAATTTATTCACCAACACGGACTATACAAAGCAATACATATGATTTGTTAGGAAATCTATTAACTCAGACAGATGGTGAGGGAAATACAACAGAGTATGTTTACAATAGCTTCAATAAGGTTAAACAAATCATTTACCCTGAAGATACAACTGTTGGATCATTAATTGTTAATTATCAATATGATAAAATGGGAAATCTGAAAAAACAATTTGATAATATGGACCGCGTTGAGCTGTATACATATGATAGCATTGGAAGGCAGATATCTCAAACTACTCAGAAATCTGATGGTACAAGTAGTATTACTACTTCAGTAAAATATGATGCTAATGGGAATAAGGTTTCTGAAATTGATGGAAATGGCACAGAAATAGTAAATGAATATGATGAGCTTAACAGGCTGGAAAAAACAAAAATAACTGTTAAAGATATTAGTAATAACATGACTGATCATTCAACGATCTATGAATATGATCTTAATGGAAATCTTTTAACCGAGACAGAAATGATCGAAAATGCTACTGCTTCCTATAGTAGTACGATAACTAATATCTACGATTGTATGAACAGATTGGTTGGAAAGAAAGATCAAAACAATAAATTTGTTCAGAGAATTGAGTATAATCACAATAATGCACAAACAAAGTCGTATGATTCACTTAATAACATTACATCATTTGAGTACGACAAAAATGGAAGGTTATTAAAGACAACAGATCCTGAAAATCATATTGTTAGTCAGAAGTATGACAATGCAGGGAACATATACTCAAAAACAGATGGAAAAGTAAATCCAATAACTTATAGCTATGATGAGTTCAACAGACTTGAAAAGGTAACTAATTCAAAAAATGAAAACACATATTTTACTTATGATTTGAATGGAAATATGTTGACTCAAAAAGATGCAAAAGGAAATCTAACAAGCTACATATACAATGTTATAAATAAGGTTTCAAAGAAAACTGATAGTGCAGACAAAGTTGAGTTGTTTAGCTATTATCCAGATGGTAGCGTGAAGTCTAAAACTGACAGAAATGGTTCGGATACAAGCTATATTTATGACATTCATGGTAGACTTATTGAACAGACAACGTCTAGGAATGGTTATGATTCGATTTCTATTGGATACACTTATGATAATAATGGTAACAAGTTGAAGGTTATTGATAATAATGGAAATATCGAAAGAAAGTATGATCAACTCAACAGAGTAATTGAAAAGAAAGTAAATGTTGGGACATGTGTTTATAATTATGATATAATTACTACAGATGGTTTAATTGCTGAAATGACGACCGATCCTAAAGGAAATAAGACAACAAAGGTTTACGATAAAGTAGGACGGTTAAGCAGAGTAATTGATGGAGCAGCAAATGATAATGCAAAAGCAACCTACAATTATTTTGATAATGGAAATAGGCTAAGCACCATCTATAGTGATGGTTCAAGACAAGAATATACTTACTACAAAGACAATCAGTTAAAGTCACTAACAAACTATAAGTCAGATGGTACAGAGCTTGAAAAGTATACTTACGAATATGATTCAGCTCACAATCAAATAAAGAAAACTGATAAAAGGGGTATCACAAGCTATACATATGATACACTCAACAGGTTGCAGTCAACAACTGAACCAAATGGAAAAATAACTTCCTATACATTTGATGCAGCTGGAAATAGAGCAACAGAGACGACCGTCGTAGGCGGAGTTACTACTGTTAATACATATTCATATGACGTACTAAACCGATTGACTACAGTAACGCAAAAGACAAACGGTGCTTTAACAAAAACAACAACGTATCAGTATGATAATAATGGTAATCAGCTAGCTGTTATAAGTGATGGCCAGACAGTCTCCACGAATACATATGACTTATTGAACCAACTTATATCAACAAATACATCAGGGCAAACCTTAATAAATGGATATAACGGTGAAGGACTTAGAGTCTCTAAAACAGTTGGCGGAGTAACGACTAGGTATCTTTATGAATATGACAAGATAGTATTAGAAGTTGATGAGAATGGTGCAGTATCAAGAAACATTTATGGCACAAATCTTGTAATGCGAAAGATAAACGAAGATGCATATCTCTACATGTACAATGGTCATGGGGATGTAACTGCATTGATTAATGTGTCAACTGGAAATATTGACGCAACATACTACTATGATTCATTTGGTAATATCTTAGAACAAACTGGCAACGTGGCTAATAATATAACATATTCAGGTTACCAGTTTGATAAAGAGACAGGGCTATATTATTTAAATGCACGTATGTATGATCCATTAACGGCTAGGTTCTTGCAGGAGGATACATATACGGGTGACATCAACGATCCGTTGTCACTCAACCTCTACACTTACTGCCATAACGAACCTATAATGTACGATGATCCGACTGGTCATTACGAAGTAACTGTTGGAGATTCAACATATGATCCAGAAGAACTGGCAGAGATTAATGATAAAATCAATACAGGCATGCTTATTGAGAAAGTGGCTGTTGGTGATAAGTCCGTTAGTAATTATGAACTTGGGGATGAATTATGTTTTGGGGCTAGAAGGGTATATTGGGAAATTATTGTAAATGGACAGTTAAACCTCCAGACAACAGGTAAGGAAATTGAAGCATGCAAACAAAAATTATCTAAAGGGTACTCCGAAACTGTTAGTAAGCATTTAATCCTGCTAAAACAAAAATATAATGAAATAGTGGATAAGTATACAGAGCTTGGGTTCAAAATTGATGGATACGAATTTGTAAAAGATAACTATTATTATACATATTTATACAATATCGCTTCCAAAGGATATGCAAATTATGACCCAGTGGTGAATCTACCTAATTTTGAAATAGTAGAATTGCAAGGCTTGGCTATGAGTGCTATGGCAGGAGCAGGTTTATCAGCTAAGATGAATTCAGCTCAAAATAAATCCAAAAGCCAGAAGAGTACAAATAATAAAAATAAAGTAAAAAATAAAGTAAAGAATAACATTAATAAAGACCAAGAAACTAAAAAACCTAATAAAAAGAAGATCAAATTAAATACAACTTTCAAAGGTAAATATAATGGAAAGCCTAACACGAATGAAACTAATATTAATCAACCGCGTTTTCCGGAAGATCCTAATCAATTGTTCCCAGAAGATTATCCTGGAATGACTAAGACAGTTCAACCAGATGGAAAAATAATTTATGTGGTTGAATCTGGAGGAAAAACATACAAGATAGAATATCATCCTAAACATCAGGGAGATGGCCACTTTGATGGGAACCATTATCATGTTGAAAAGTTATCAGAAATAATTAAACCTGGAAAAACAAAACCAAATTTCTTTAGGGTTCCCAATTTAGATCCTGACTCCCCTACTACACCAGGAGGTGGAACTTTTGCTCCAGGTGATCTTCTACCTACCAAGAATAATACAAAATAAGGAGATTAAGACAATGACTTCAATAATATATATTGGATTCTATGACAAAAGTGGTAATTTTACTAATGAAAGATGGGTGTCATTCATAAAATGGTGCAGTATGAATTGCGACAATATACGGATCTACACAGAGTTAAGCTTCAAGCAAATAGAAAGATATTTTTTTGAAGCATGTGAAATTATTGAAGAGAATTTCAGTGATCCAAGTTTGGATATAAAAGGTTATAGACTATGGTGTACAGATCCAAAAACATGGAATGCTGTATTAAATGCGCCATTTCATATTGATAGTGGGATAGCACATATTCATTTTTTGAAAGGCGATTCGTATAAGGCTGATTTAGAAGTTGAAGATTGTGAGAATTTTATCGAATTAGATATTTCTGAAGACGAGGAACAACTTTTTGTAAATGCGATACCTTGGATTTCTGAAAACATCAAGGATTGTATGCAAAGAAAGGAACAAATTGATTATTTGTTAAACAATGAGCAATGGAGACCATTAGGGCAATAACCTTGTTTAGGCCTGTAGGCAAGTCTCCTCACGGAGGCAAAACTACATATAAAAAGTGCTCGTTGTTTTAAAGTTCTGTACACAAACGCTACCATAATTTGCGTGAATACAAACCAAATATTCCTATGTTGTATAATTGGTACCACAACATAGGAATATTTTACATGTAGGCATGTTTAATATACCAAAAATGCAATAATATTACACTAGATAGCAACACTTATTCCCTGTTGCCTCTATTTGGAATAAAATTCTATATAGTAATATATACTTCCAAATCAGTTTCAACTTTTGGAAACCATTTTGTTATTTTTTCAGTTGTAAAATTAGATTGGTTAAAGGGTGGGTCTAGTCCTTTCCAGTAAACATCAGATGGAGTAAGACCATCAAGGCTTTTATGTGATTTTACATAATTATGTAGGTTTGATTCTAAAATTATCATCTTTTCAAGGGTCATATTTGGATTATTGAGTTCAAACAAAGTTAAATCTTTGAATCTTCGTTCAATTTTTGCATTAAATTGAGGAAAGTTGGGATAGCTCTTCAGGTGCTTTATTCCTAGGCGCTTCAAGCCATCTGCAAAAGATATTTGTAAGCGGCAAATAAAAAGCGTCTTATTACAAAATCCCTAACATGTTACAATATGTTAGAGTTTAAAAATTTGAGTCTTAAAAGTTGTAAAAGTCACAGATTTTCGAAACTTTCGAAACTAGAACAC
>Ga0209373_10002163_pt1 | contig 20417 bp, 12 predicted proteins | sample Higcelweek5metaG_FD_187173 | JGI IMG/M metagenome (GOLD analysis project Ga0209373, IMG submission 187173) | Freshwater pond sediment microbial communities from the University of Edinburgh, under environmental carbon perturbations - High... | ecosystem: Environmental > Aquatic > Freshwater >... | reverse complement strand
TGCCAACCGCACCTATGGCGCAGCGAACCCCGCATTCACGGCCAGCTATGAAGGCTTGGTGAATGGGGATACGGTGTCGGTGGTCAGTGGGCTGGTGCTGGGCACCGGCGCCACCGCCTCAACCGGTGTCGGTAGCTACGCCATCACCGCGTCGGGTGCGTCGGCGGCGAATTACAGCATCAGCTATGTCGATGGGGCGCTGACCATCACCCCGGCAGCCCTGGTGATCAGCGCCAATGCTGCCAGCCGCACCTATGGCGCAGCGAACCCCGTTTTCACGGCCAGCTATGAAGGCTTGGTGAATGGGGATACGGCGTCGGTGGTCAGTGGGCTGGTGCTGGGCACTGGCGCCACCGCCTCAACCGGTGTGGGCAGCTACGCCATCACCGCATCGGGTGCGTCGGCGGCGAATTACACGATCAGCTATGTCGATGGGTCGCTGACCATCACCCCGGCGGCCCTGGTGATCAGCGCCAATGCTGCCAGCCGCACCTATGGCGCAGCGAACCCCGCTTTCACGGCCAGCTATGAAGGCTTGGTGAATGGGGATACGGCGTCGGTGGTCAGTGGGCTGACCTTCAATACCAGCGCTGGCACCGGTTCCAGCATCGGCGGCTACAGCATCAGCCTGTCGGGGGCATCGGCGGCGAATTATGCGATCCGTTATGTTGATGGCACGCTGACGGTAACGCCGGCCATGCTGACCATCCGGGTTGCCGATGCCAGCCGCACCCGTGGAACGGAAAACCCCATTTTCACGGTGGTTTACCAAGGGCTGGTGAATGAAGATACCGCATCCGTGGTCAGTGGCCTGACCGTGGCGACGGATGCGACCAGCCTGTCCCCCGTCGGCACCTACCAGATCAGCGCCAGCGGTGCGGCAGCCAGCAATTACAGCATTTCCTATCTGGCGGGCACGTTGACGGTGACGGCGGCGGTGGCGACGGAATTGCCCGGTACGGCGGGGGATGTGGCGCCGGTGACGGTGGTCAATGCCATCACCAGTCTTGCCCCCACCATGTCGACCCCGTCAGGCACGGCATCTGGCGCGGGGGGCAGCACGGTTGTGGCGGCGCTGCAGACGCCGGTGGCGGATGTCGCTTCCGCCACTGATACGGGTACAACGCAAAGCGCCGGGCAGGGCGGTGCGGCCAGCGATGGTGCGACCGAAACCTTGGCCGAAGGCACCGTGACCGCCAGTTCCGCGGCACCGGTCGCCAGCGGTCAGGTGGGCGATCAGGTCACGGCGTCGCAGGTGCTGATCCCCGGTCTGCTGGTGCGGCAGAACGTGCCGCCGCCGCAACCGGTCTCGGGCACACCGGGGCTGGACCAGAATTATCCGGTAATGGGACAGGGTTGGTAAGATGAAGCGGCGGATGGCGGGTTGGATGGGGGTGCTGGCCACCCTGGCGCCGCTGGCCCTGGCCGGTTGCGCGGGGGATGCGCGGGTGACGGCGGCGGGTGGCCAACAGGGTGCCGGCGGGCCGGCCCTGAGCGTGGGTGCGGATGCTGGTGGGCGGCAATGCCGGGCAACATCCCTGCCGCTGGCCGGCGGCGCCCAGGTCTGGGATATTGCCTGCGGGGACGATGGCACGGCGGGGGGGCAGCTCTGGTCCCGCCCCGCCGCAGATCAACCCGCCGGGCGTGATGATCTGCGCCGCCTGTCCGACCGCAGCGACTGGGCCAGCCAATTGGCGCTGAAGGCCAGTTGCCAGGAACCGCAATGGCTGGCCACGCCCCTGGGCGATGCAATGGTGCAGAATTGCCAGCTGCGGGAAGGTGGCTGGCCGCATCTGTCGCTGGTGCTGGCGCTGGACGGGCGGCTTTATCAGGCCGATGGCATCCCCGCCCTGGCCGACCCGTTCCTGGCCGCCATTGCGGCGGCGGCGGGCAAACCAGCCCCTGCTTCTCCAATTTTGGCCACTGCGCTGGGCCTGGGCGGTCGCTCCTTCGGCCAACGTGACGTTACCCGTTTCGACGGCGACCGCAGCCAGGGCCGGCTGGCCAACAGCCTGGAGAATTTCGCGGTCGCCGAGGCGTCCTATCGCCGGGCGCTGGCCATCCAGACCCGCATCCTGGGGCCCGAAGCGCCGGGCCTGGGCGATACGCTGATGGCGCTGGCGCTGGAGGTGAGCAACCAGGGCCGGTATGAGGAGGCGGATGGCCTGTTCGACCGGGCCGAGGCGCTGATCCAGCGGTCGTTCGATCCGGCCTTGCGGGCGCGGCTGGTGGCCTATCGTGGTTACCACGCGCTGGCGGCGGGCCGGCCGGAGACTGCCCTGGCCTTGGCCAAGGCCGCCAGTGCCGCCCGCCGTCAGCGCGTGGCGGAGTTGGAGGGCGACGACCCCACCGGCTTGAACCGCGCCGTGCTGGGCAACCTGACGGCGGCGCGCGCCGAACTGATCCATAGTCTGGTGCTGGAAGCCGCTATTGGCATCCGCCTGCGCCAGGCCCCCCTGGCGGAAGCGGCCAGCGCGGAGGCGCGGCGCATTTTCGACCGCACGCCGGGCCTGCCTTCCTGGTGGCAGCCGCGCCTGCTGGCCCAGCAGGGCATGGCGGCGGCGGTGGCCGGGCGCACGCGGGAAGGGCTGGAGAAGCTGGAGGCCGCGACGGCGGCCAGCCGCGCCTTGTTCGGGGAGGGTTGGCCCGTCGCCTCCCTGTTGCTGGAACGCGGGCGGGTGGAGTCCGAGGCCGGCTTGAACGACGCGGCCCTGATCAGTTTCGAGGCGGCGTTCACCATCATCCGCAGCGCCGATCAGCCGCCGGCTCAACTGCCGCTGGACCGCATCGCCCCTTATCTGCGGGCATCGCTGGCGGTGGCGACGGCCAAACCGGCAGAGGCACCGGCCCTGCACGCCGCCATGTTCCAGGCGGTGCAACTGGTGCGCGAAGGGGCAGTGGGCCAGACGATTGGCCGCGCCGCCGCGCGTTTTGCCACCAGTGACCCGGCAGCAGCAGATGCTGTGCGCACCCAGCAGGAAGCCGCCCGCCAGCGCGACCGGCTGCGGCTGGATCTGGCGGCGGAAACGGCCAAGCCGGATGGCCAGCGATCCCCTGAACGTGAACAATCGCTGCGCACGGCGCTGGAGGCGGCCAGCCGCCGGGCCGATGCCGGCGATCAGGCGCTGGCCCGCACCTTTCCCGACTATAACCGCCTGACCCGTTTCACCACGCCCACCGTGGAAGAGGTGGCAGCCGCCCTGCGCGAAGGGGAGGCGCTGTCGCTGTTCGCCTTTGCCGATCAGGGTGGCTTCGGCTTTCTGGTGCGTCGGGGGGGTGTGACGGCCTATGCGGTGGAACTATCGCGGGCGGAGTTGACCCGGCAGGTGCAGGGGCTGCGCCGCGCCTTCGTGCCGCGCGATGGTGGGCTGCTGCCGTTTGATCTGGCGGCGGCGCATGGGCTGTATCAGGTGCTTTACGGTCCGGTGGCGGCAGAAATGGCCGGCGTGCGGCGGCTGGATCTGGTGCCGGGCGGCCCCTTGCTCAGCCTGCCGCCGGCCTTGCTGGTCACGGCACCAGGGGCTGCGGGGGATTATGCCGGGGCGGCGTGGCTGGCGCGGGGGCGGGCGATTGCCGTTGCCCCATCGGTTCCGGCCTTCCTGTCGCTGCGCCGGCTGGCTGGGCGCTCCGATGCGACGAAGCCTTTCATCGGCTTAGCCGCCCCGCCCTTCCAGGGGGCGGGGCGGGCCGATGGCATGGCGGCCCTGGCCAAGGAATGCCGCACCGGCGGGGCGGTCGATCCGGCCCTGTTGCGCAGTCTGGCCCCGTTGCCGGAAACGGCGGATGAAATCCGGCAGGTCGGCCAGGGGCTGGGGGCCACGCCGGATGCGCTGTTGACCGGGGCCGCCGTCACCAAGGCGGCGCTGCGCCGGGCCGGCCTGTCTGATTACCGGGTGCTCTATTTCGCCACCCACGGGCTGTTGCCGGGGGAACTGCGCTGTCAGGCCGAACCGGGTCTGGCCCTGGCCCCGCCGACCATCGCCAACCCTGAGCCTGCCGATGACGGGTTGCTGACGGCATCGGACGTGGCGACCCTGCGGCTGAATGCCGAACTGGTGGTGCTGTCGGCCTGCAACACGGCGGGCGGGGGGCAGTTGGGCGGGGAATCCCTGTCCGGTCTGGCAGAGGCCTTCTTCTTCGCCGGGGCCCGCAACCTGCTGGTGACGCATTGGCAGGTACCGTCAAAGCCCACCGTGGCCCTGATGACCGACAGTTTCGCCGGTCTCCCGCTGGCGGGCGGCGATGCGGCGGCGGCGTTGGCGACGGCCCAGATGCGTCTGGCCGCCAGCCCCGGCACCGGCCATCCCTTCTTCTGGGCGGCCTTCACCTTGATCGGGGATGGGCTGGTGCCGGTGCGGTGAGGGGGCTTAGCCCAACGCCCGCTCGCTGCGATAGCGGCGATCCTGTTCGCTGGCATAGGGGGCCAGCCGTTCAGCCATCAGGCGCATCATGCCATCATTGCCGTTGAAGGTTTCAAACCGCGCCGGATGCTCGGGCCCATAATGCTGGGCCTGCAGTGCAACCGCTTCATACAGGCCGCGGATCATCCAGCCGCAGCGGCGCAAGGGGGCGATGGTGAAGCCGGAGGTGTAATGGATGCAGTCCAGTTGCCGGTTCCGTTCCCCAATGATCCAGCCCACCACGCGGGCCCGGTGGCGCAGCAGCAGGCTGACATGCGGGTCGGCGTGTGACAGCATCCAGCCCTGCAGGGTCAGCCTTTCTTCCACCTGCCCGCCATTGTGCAATGCGGCCAGTTCATCCCGGTCGGCCTGGGTGCGCTCGGCCCACAGGCTGTGGCTGTACCCGTCGCGGTCCTGCCGGTCGAACAGGCTTTGCCAGTGCGGGCGGATGGCTTGGGTGAAGCCGGCGGGGCCGGTGAGGCGGATTTCGTCCAGTACCGGGTTGGACCAGCCGGCGCGGTGCAACAATCCCTCGAACGCCGGCTGATCGCGCATCCGGTTATTGTGGAAACAACAGAGCCGGGTGAAGCCGGCATCGCGCGCCATCCCATCCACCCCGTCCAGCAGGGAAAGCGCGATGCCCCGCCGGCGCAGGGCCGGGGCCACCATGATGGACAGCAGCCGCGCTTCACCCTCCCACTTGCCTTCCACCAGCGCCAGCCCGGCGGGTGTTCCCGCCATCTCGGCGGTGACGGCAAAGCAATTGCCGCCGATGGGGGTGCCCGTGGGCTGTGGCCCGATCGGGTTATCCAGCAGCACCGGGCGATATCGGGGATAGGTCAGTGATGCAAAGCCGGGCAGGGCACCGGCCATATCCGGTGCCGGCCAACGGGTGAATCGCAGCCCGGAAAGCCCGGTCACCGCTTGCCCTGGCCGTACTGGCTGCCGCCGGCGGAAACCAGTTCCAACTCGTAATCCGTCAACTCATCATCATTGGCGATAGCGATGAAGGAGGTGAGGTCGCTCAACACCAGTTCCACATCGGCGGGCTGGATGGAGAGGCCGCTGGCTTCCGCCTCCCGCAGCACGGCGGCGATCAGGCTGGCATCGTCCGGGCAGGCGAACAGGCGGCGCATCAGGCCATCATTCTCCCGGATCTGACGATAAAAGGCGACCAGCACTTCCTCGGTCATTCACCCATCCCCTTGCCCCCATGCCCGCCCAGGCCCCCTTTGATGGGCATGGGGGCTTTCATGATCAAGCCGTTTATTGCGCCGTCCGCCGCTGTCCGCCACCCTGATCTGCGTCGCTCAGCTGCGCGAACAGGCCGGCATCGGCGCGGATGGCGGCTTCCAGGCGGGCAAGGTCGATCATGACAGGGGTTCCGGGCTGATAATCCGGGGGCCAGGATGCAACCCTACCCATGAACCCGCCAACTGGGGGTGGGTTTGCCCGCCCGGCAAATGACTATGCGCGGGCGTCCTGCCCCCGCCCGGCAGATCGACAAGCCACCCGCATCCGCCTTATCACCATCACGGATGGGCGATGGATAATGGCGGACCATGGGGCAGGGCTGGCGGCATTGGTTCAGGCGGGAACTGCGGGTGCCAGCCATCCGGCAGCGCCAGGATAGCGAATGCGCCGTGGCCGCGCTCGCCATGATCCTGGCCCATTATGGCCAGCCGGTGCCGATGGAACGGCTGCGCCAGGAAACCGGCGTGTCGCGCGATGGCTGCACGCTGGCCACCATTGCCGCCACCGCGCGACGCTTTGGCTTTACGGTGCAAAGCTATTCACGCGATGGCGACGGGCTGGCCGCGCTGGGCTTTCCGCTGCTGGTACAGTTGGACTTCAACCATGCCGTGGTGGTGGAGGGGGTGGAAGGCAACCGGGTGCTGGTCTGTGATCCGGCGCAGGGGCCTTTATGCCTGGATCGGGCGGAGTTTGACGACCGCTTCACCGGCATCGTGCAGCGCATCCGCCCCGGCCCCGATCTGCCACCACCCGCCCCGTTGCCGCCCGGTTGGGTGTCGGGCCTGTGGGACTGGCTGGCACCGGTGCGCGGGTGGCTGGTGCTGGCGCTGCTGTTGACGCTGGCGGGCTGGGCGGCGCTGGGCTGGGCGGTGGCAGACGCGGCACCCGTCTGGCTGTTGCCCGGCCTGGGTCTGTTATGGCTGCGCCTTTGCCTGCTGCGCCATGCCGGGGCAAAGGCGGCGGCGGTCACGCGGGCGACGCTGAGCTTGCGGCTGGCGGGGCAGCCGGCCCGGTTCTTCACCTATCGCCTGCCGTCCTTGCTGTCCCAGCAGATGGAGGCCCCCAACCGGCTGGCGCAGTGGCTGGCGGGGGTGGAGGGGGTGGCGCTGTTGGATGGGCTGGGGGCACTGCTGCCGCTGGCCCTGCTGTGCCATCAGGCCCCCGGTGCGGGGGCGCTGGCGGTGATGGGGTTCCTGGCCACGCTGGGGCTGCTGGCGGGGGCGCAGGTCTCCCGGTTGGCACCGGGCCGGGTGCGGCGGCGGTTTGGGCGGGGTGCTGTGATGCTGCCGGCGGAAAGCCTGATCCATATCGCGCCGCTGAAGCTGGCCGGGCGGCTGCGCCAGCGGCTGGCGGGACTGGCCGCCGGCATGGCCCAGCGCATCAGCGCCCGCCAGCGTGTGGCCGGGCGGGAATTGCCGCCGCTGCTGGCCCCGCTGCTGACGCTGGGGGTTGTGCAGGTGATGGGTGGAGATGTGGCGCTGGGCCTGCTGCCGGTGCTGGCGCTGCTGCGGCTGGTGCAGGTGGCGGATGATCTGGGCGGCTGGGCCGATGAACTGGCATCCATCGCCGACCTGTCGCCGGACCCGGTGGGGGAGGGGGCAACGGCCCTGGTCACCGTTCAACCCGGCCTGACTGTGACGGGGCTGACCTTTGGCCACCGGCCGGGGGCGGCACCGCTGTTCAGCTTGGTTGATCTGACCATTCCGCCGGGGGCGCAGGTGGGGCTGACCGGCGGGCCGGGGGGCGGCTGCAGCAGCCTGGGCCGGCTGCTGGCCGGCCAGATGCCCCCCTGGGCGGGGCAGATTGCCGGGCCGGAGCGACGGTTGATGATCGATGCTGCCAGCCCGTTTCTGGCCGGCAGGCTGCGGGATAATCTGACCCTGTGGAATGCCGACATTCCCGAGGCTGAGGTTGAAAACGCTCTGCGGCTGGCAGAGGCCTGGATACTGGTGCAGGCGCGGGGTGGGCTGGATCAACGGGTGGAAGATGGGGCGCCCGGTTTCAGCGGTGGGGAGCGGCGGCGGCTGATCCTGGCCCGCGCCCTGCTGCACCGCCCCGGCCTGCTGGTGCTGGACGGGTTGTTCGACAGTCTGGATTTGGTGTTGGAACGGCGTATCCGCGCCAATCTGGCCGGGGCGGGGATCAGCCTGCTGGTGATCAGCCGCCGGGCCGCCACCCTGGCTGGCGGCGATGGTGCCTGGGAATTGACACCGCAGGGGCTGGTGCCCTGGCAACCGGTGGCGGGTGAAAGCGGGCTGGCGGAAGGGCCGGGGGCCACCCCCCCGCTGCCGCCACTGGCACCCGGCCCCGCCGCCCCTGCCATGGCTGCCGCCTTGGCCCGACTGGCCCGCAGGCTGGGCCGGGCGTGCGCTGCGGGCGGTGGGGGCCTGGACGATCTGGCCCGCGATGCCGGGTTGCTGCTGCGCCCGGTGCGGCTGACGGGGCCTTGGCGGGTGCTGGATGGCCCGCCCTTGTTGATGGCGATGCCGGATGGCGGGGCGCTGGCCCTGGTGGCGCACCCGTTGGGGGGGTATCGCGGGCTCTCGGCGAATGGCCGGCTTTCCCCGCTGCCCGCCGACCTGCCGGAGCAGGCGCTGGCCGTGCTGTCCCTGGAGGAGTTGCGCGGCGGTCCCGCTGCCCTGGCCTGGGCCGGCCTGCGCCTGGGCGGTGGGGACGGGCTGGCCGGCTTTGCCGCCATGGCGGGGGCTGGCGGGCTGGTCTTGCTGGCGGGCGGGGTGCCTGTGGGGCCGGGCCTCTGCCTGTTGGCGGCAGCGGCGCTGTTCTTCGCCTGGGGCTGGGGCTTGCGTGACCGGGCGCTGGCGCGCGGGCTGGCCGGGGCGCATCTGGCCCTGTGGTGCCGGCTGCTGCGCCTGCCGACCGCCTTCCTGCATCGGCAATCGGGGGCGGCGCTGGAAGGGCGGCTGGACAGCCTGGATGATCTGCTGGTGCTGGGACCGGCGGCGCTATGGGGTGGGGGGCTGGGTCTGGCGCTGCTGGCGTTGGGGGGCTTCTCCGGGGCCTGGATGCTGGCCTTGCTGCCCCCGGTGGCAGCATTGGGCTGGCTGACGGCGCGGGGCTGGGTGGGGCTGCGCCAGCAGATGGCCGGCGATCAGCGTTTCCTGGCCGCCTGTCTGGCGGATTTCCCCGCCCTGCGCCAGATGGGGGCCGGGGCCGGCCTGCTGGCCCGCTGGGGCACGCGGGCAGAGCAGGCCCTGGCCCGGATGCTGGTTTTGGCCCAACGTCGCCCGCTGGTCTGGCTGGCCGGGCTGGGCTTGGTGGGGCTGGCCCCACCCGGCATGGCCGTGCCGCTGGCTGGTGTGCTGGTGGTGGTGGAGGCGGCGTGGCGGCTGGCCCTGCTGGGGCCGGCGGTACAGATCGCAGCCCCGCTGCTGGCCCCGGTGCCGGAGGCCGGTCTGGCCGATGATCGCAGCCTGCCCCCGCCGCAGCGGGTGGAACTGGCCGACATGCATTTCCGCTATCCGGGTGCGGCGCGGGTTGCCCTTTCCGGGGTCAGCCTGTCGCTGACGGGGGGCCAGGTGGTGGGGCTGACGGGCCCGTCCGGTGGCGGCAAGACCACGTTGCTGCGCCTGCTGCTGGGCCTGGAAACGCCTGATCAAGGTGAATTGCGGGTGGATGGCGCGCCCTGCACCCCGCAGCGGCTGTTTGCATTGCGGCGGCATATGGATGTGGTCGAACAGGATATGCGCCTGCCGCTGGCGACCGTGCGCCACCATCTGACCGGCGATAATCCCCGCCCGCTGGAGGAACTGGAAACCGTCCTGCGGCTGGTGGGGCTGTGGGAAATGGTGGCTGGCCTGCCGATGGGGCTGCAATCCCTGTTATCGGATGCGATGCTGGGGGCGGGGGAGGTGCAGCGCCTGCATATTGCCCGCTGCCTGTTGACCCGACCCCGTCTGTTGATCCTGGATGAGGCGACAACGGCACTGGATCGGGTGACGGAGGCGCGCGTGCTGGCGGCCTTAAGGGAAGCGGGCTGTGCCTGCCTGCTGGTCAGCCACCGGCCGGAAAGTCTGGCCCTGGCCGACCGGGTGCTGCGGCTGGAAGATGGAAGGCTGATGCCATGACCAATCCCCCCAAAAAGCGCCCCCTGTTCCGCGCCCAGGCGCTGGACCGGCTGACCACGCCGGACCGGATGGATCAGCCGCTGCTGCTGGCCCGCCCGCGCCATGGCCTGCTGCTGGCGGCACTGGTTCTGCTGGCGCTGGGAATAGGATGGGGTGAGTTTGGCTGATGTTCGTTTCAGCTTTTCAAGAGCTACTGTCTATTTGGAAAGTAATTGTGCTTTTTGAAATCGCACCATCTCACCATCGTTATTCCCGCGAAGGCGGGAATGACGGTTAGTGACTGTAAAAAAACGAAATTCATGGAAATTTGCTTAGATATTCCCCTTCAGCCACCCATGCTGTGACCGGGGTCCAGTTCGTAGAGCAAACCCCTTACCCCCTATTCCTCCACCCCGCCATTCTGGTGTCGGCGGGGCGGTTCGCCGAAATGGTTGCGGTAGGCGGTGATGAAGTTGTTCACGTGGGTATAGCCCACCTGCCAGGCGATGGTTTTCAGCGGCAACTGGTCATCGAACAGCAATTGCCGCCCCTTTTCCAGCCGGGCGTTGCGCAGGCATTCAAAGACCGTGGCACCGTAAAGCGCGCGAAACCCCTCATTCAGCCGTTTCTCGTTCAGGCCGGCGGCACCAGCCAACTGGCGCAGGGAGGGGGGCTTGGCCAGATCGGCCAGCAACATGCCATGCGCCGCCATGATCTGCGCCTGTTCGCGGCGTGACAATCCATGATGGTCAATGGCCGGCTGCTGCAATTCCGCCATGGCCAGTGCCAGATATTCCAGCCCCTTGGCGTGCAGCATCACATCGCGCAGGGGGGGCGCCTCCGACGTGGTTTCCAGCATCCGGTCCACCACGCGCAGGCACTGGTTGCCGGCGGGGCGGCTGTCCAGCCCGTGGGCGGCATCGGCCCCCAGGGTGCGCAGCAGCGGCGCATCAATATGCAGCATGGCCCCGCGCACCGCCTCCCCGGCACAGATGGAGAGCAGCGGCCCGTTGCCCCGATGGGGCAGGTGGTGCAGATGGCCTGCCGGCAGCGGCCCGGCATCGCCATCGCGGGTCAGCAGTACCTGGCCTTGCACCAAAGCCAGCAGATGGCAGGCGGCCCCGCCCGTGCCGCCAGCGGGCAGGCTGGGGGCGATTTCCGCCGCCGTCGCCGCCGTGAAATCCAGCAAAGTGACGGAAAGGCCCGGACGCAGGCCGAGATTTTCCAGCCGCCCGTCCAGGCGGCCAGTGGCCAGCATCAACCCGCAAAGGGACGGTGCAACACCGTCACCGATCAACCAAGTCTGATCCACCCGGTCAGCCCCGTCCTTGTCCGATCACACAGGGTCCGTGGGTGGCAAAATGGTTAACGCCAGCCCATCCCGTGCCGCCATTAACCGGCGGCTGGCCCCTGGCTTCAAGACGCGAACACACAAGTTCAACCACCATTGAGGAAGGGGGCTTGTTAACCTTTCTGGGGGGTGCTGCCCCTTCCATCATACCGCCGCATCATGTTTGGTAGCCAATAAGAAACCGCCCCGCGGGCGGCAGGATGTGGGGCGCGCGTGATGTCGGTGCAGATTTTCAGAAAGGCGGCGCTGGATCGCATCGCCTCGCCCGAACAGTTGGACCTTGCCTGCGGCATTGTCGATATCCGCGCGCGTGTTGCCCTGGGCGGGCTGTTGCTGGCGGCGGCGGCGGTGATCGGCTGGGGATTCGCCGGCACCATCCCCACCGAAGCCCCCGGCCAGGGGTTGCTGGTGACGCAAGGGGGGCGCGTGCTGCCGGCCATGGCCAGTGCCACCGGCACGCTGGCCGGGGTGCGCGTGGCGGTGGGTGACATGGTGACGGAGGGCCAGCCGCTGGCCAGCCTGACCCAGCCGGAAACCGAACTGTCGTTGAAAAACGCCCGTGCGCAACTGGCTGAAAAGCAGGCGGAACTGGATAAGCGCACCCAGGGTCTGGCGGGGGAGGCGGATGTCCGCCGCCGCAACCTGGACCAGCGCCGCACCGCGCTGAACCAGGCCGCCGACAGCGCGATGAGCCGCATCCGCTTCCTGGAACAGCAACTGGCGGGCCGGCGCGATCTGTTGAAACAGGGCTATGTCACCGCCGCCCAGGTGCAGGAGGTGCAGCAGGCGCTGGAGGAGGCGCAGCGCGCCCTGGCGGAAAACCGCGCCGAACAGATCAATCTGGATGCCCAGACCGTCCAGATGGAGATGGAGCAGGAGCGGGAGCGCACCCAACTGGAAACCGGCATCGCCGACCTGAAGCGCCGTGTCGGGGAACTGGAATTGCAGTTGCAAACTACCTCCGTTGTGCGTGCCCCGGCCAGCGGGCGGGTGACAGAGGTGAAGGTGGGCCAGGGCACGCTGATTTCCGCCGGCACGCCCGTGGTGAATGTGGAAAGCACCGGCCAGTCCCTGCAAGCGGTGCTGTACATCCCCACCGCCGACGGCAAACGCGTGGCACCGGGGATGGAGGTGCGCATCGCCCCTGCCATGGTGAAGAAGGAGGAGTTCGGCACCCTGTTGGGCCGGGTTTCCAGCATTTCAGCCTATCCCGCCACGGAAGGCGGCATGGCCGCCGTGGTGCAGAATGAAGGGCTGGTGCGCGACTTCACCAAGAAGGGTGCCCCCTATGAGGCGCGGGTGGACCTGATCCAGGCCGACACCCCGTCCGGCTTTCGCTGGACCTCGGGCCAGGGGCCGGATATCGCGCTGACCAGCGGCACGTTGGTGGCCGCTGAAATCACCGTGCGCCGTCAGCGCCCGGTGGAACTGGTGCTGCCCTACTTCCGCAAGCTGCTGGGCACCGAACCGTGAGCCCGCAGCCCGACAAGAAGCCCGAACCGGACAAGGCGGCGGCAAAGGCCAAGCCCAGGCCGGGAAGCCGCCGCGCCAGGGTGCCCACCATCTTGCAGATGGAATCGGTGGAATGCGGGGCGGCCTGTCTGGCCATGGTGCTGGCCCATCATGGGCTGTGGGTGCCGCTGGAGGAATTGCGGCTGGCCTGTGGCGTGTCGCGCGACGGGTCCAAGGCCTCCAACATCCTGCGCGCGGCCCGTACCTTTGGCTTTACCGCCAAGGGCTTCCGCAAGGAACCGGCGCAATTGCCGGACCTGCCGGTGCCCGCCATCATCCATTGGAACTTCAACCATTATGTGGTGCTGGAAGGCATCCGCGATGGCTGGGCCTATATCAACGATCCGGCATCCGGCCCGCGCCGGCTGCCGCTGGGGGAACTGGACGAGGCCTTTACCGGCGTGGTGCTGGCCTTCAGCCCCAATGAGAGCTTCCGCCCCGGCGGGGAGCGTCCCCGCATCTGGCATCAGGTCAAGGGATATCTGACCCATTCCTGGCTGCCGCTGGCGATGATCGCCGGCTTTTCCATGCTGCTGGTGCTGCCGGGCATTGTGCTGCCGGGCCTGTCCAAGACCTTCATCGATGCCGTGCTGGTCAACCAGCGGCAGGATTGGGTGGCCCCGCTTTGCCTGGGCGTGGCGCTGGCCGGCACCATGCAGGGGTTGCTGACATATTTCCAGCAGCGGCAATTGACGATGCTGCGCACCAAGCTGGCTTTGACGCTGGCCACGCGTTACCTGTTCAACCTGCTGGCCCGGCCCATGCATTTCTTCAACCAGCGCATGGCGGGCGATCTGGCCAACCGGGCGGCGGCGGTGGATCAGGTGGCCGAACTGCTGTCGGGCAGCTTGGCCACCAATATTTTCAACCTGACCGCCGTGCTGTTCTATGGGCTGGCCATGGCCGCCTATGACCCGCTGCTGGCCTTGATCGCCGTGGCGCTGGTGCTGGGCAATATCACCGTGCTGAAACTGGCCGAACGCCGCCGGGTGGACCTCAGCCGCAACCGCGCGGCAGAGGAAGGCAAGCTGATGGGTGCTACCGCCATGCTGATCGGTGGCATTGAAAGCATCAAGGTTGGCGGGCTGGAAGGCGATGTTTTCGGCAAATGGAGCGGTTATCAGGCCCGCCTGCTGGCGACCGGTCAGGCGCTGGGCCGGCTGGATGTGTCGCTGGGGGTGATCCCCACATTGCTGACGGCCCTGTCCAGCGCCGCCCTGCTGGGGGTTGGCGGCTGGCGGGTGATTGATGGCAGCCTGACGGTGGGCTCACTGGTGGCGATCCAGGCGCTGATGGTCAGCTTCACCACGCCGATCAACGGGCTGGTCACCCTGGCCGGACAGTTGCAGACCATCCGGGGCGATCTGGACCGCATCGCCGATGTGGTGGGGGCAAGCGGCGCCAGCGCCGTGGCCGAAGCGCCCCGGCCCGTTGCCGCCTTGCCGGAACGGCTGTCAGGCCGGCTGGAACTGCGGGACATTTCCTTCGGCTACAGCCCGTGTGACCCGCCTTTGGTGGAAGATCTGTCGCTGGTGGTGGAGCCGGGGCGGCGCGTGGCGCTGGTCGGTGCCTCGGGCAGTGGTAAATCCACCGTGGGCCGCATGGTCTGCCGCCTGCTGCGCCCCTGGGGTGGGGAGATTTTGATTGATGGCGTGGCGCTGGATGATATCCCGCCCGACCTGTTCGCCCAGACGGTGGCCTATGTCGATCAGGATGTCTTTCTGTTCGGCGGCACGGTGCGCGACAACCTGACCCTGTGGGATGCCACCGTGCCGGAAGCCGCCCTGACCCAGGCGCTGAAGGATGCGGAAATCCACGCCGAAATCAGCCTGCGCCCCGGCCATTATGACAGTGCGGTGCTGGAAGGCGGCCTGAACTTCTCCGGCGGGCAGCGCCAGCGGTTGGAAATCGCCCGCGCCCTGCTGCGCGATCCGGCCATTTTGGTGCTGGATGAGGCGACGGCGGCGCTGGACCCGGTGACGGAAAAAGCCATCGACGACAATATCCGCCGCCGGGGCTGCACCTGCCTGATCATCGCCCACCGGCTGTCCACCATCCGCGACTGTGACGAAATCATCGTGCTGGAGCGTGGGCGGGTGGTGCAGCGGGGCAACCATGCTTCCCTGGTGGCCGAAGGTGGCCCCTATGCCGCCCTGTTGAATGCGGAGGGTGCATGAGCATCCCATCTTCCCGCCCGCTGGACCCCGTTTCCCGCGTCGCCCGCCTGCCGCAGCCGCTGCGCGCCGATCAGCCTTTGTGCCTGGGGGAGATGGCGGAGCCGCTGCGCGTGGTGGCCGGCTTTGTCGATCTGTTCGCTGTGGCGATGCAGGAGGGCCGGCATGTCGGCCGCCGCCGCGCCGTGGCCCGCCTGTCCGCCGGGGATTGTTTCTGGCCGGTGCCGCGTGCCCTGGATGATCGCGGGGATGGCTTGGGCCTGATCGCCGTGGGCGGGCTGGGCGCCCAGGTGGAGGCGCTGGGCGACGCGCCGGCGCTGGCCGATATCGACCATTGGCTGCGCGCCATCCTGCCGCCGGCCCCACCGCCAGCCAAGACTGCCAGCATCCTGGCCCCTGGCCGGCATGATCTGGCGGCGGGGGACGTTGCCGCCATCCAGCCCGGCCAGGGCTGCCTGTGGCTGGTGCGGGAGGAAGGGTTGCTTTCCCTGCCCGATGGGGCGGGGCTGCGCGATGTGCCGGTGCCGCTGGTGGCGGGGCGCTGGGTCGCCGCCGATGGCACGGCGCGCCTTGCGCTGCGCACCAGCCGGGAACTGGCCGATGCCGGGTTGCTGGCCCCCGCCTTGGCCGCCGCCCATGCCGCCCTGCCGCGCCAGATTGCCCAGGCGTTGGATGCCCGCGCGGTGGATGAAACGGCCCAGGCCCGCCAGCGGGGCGAACTGTCCCGCCAGGGCATGGAAGCGGCGTTCGGCACGCTGGTGGACCTGATCCAGCCCGGCAGCCGGCTGGCCGCCCCGGAACGGGTTCTGCCGGGCTGGGAAGCGGGTGCCCTGGTCCGCCGCATCGCCCAGTCGCTGGGGTTGGAACTGCCGCCCCCTGCCCATGCCGGCAAGGATGGCCACCCGCCCGATCTGGTCCAGGCGCTTGCCGCCGCCCGGCTGCGCCAGCGTGGCGTGTTGCTGCGGCTGGACTGGTGGCGGCAGACGGGCCTGCCCATGGTGGCGCGGCTGGCCGAGGGGGATCGCCCGGTCGCCCTGCTGCCGCAGGGCAATGGCTATGTGCTGTGGGATGCGCTGGCCGGCACGTCGCAGCCGGTGGATGCCGCCCTGGCGGAAAAGCTGAACCCGCAGGCCCAGGCGATCTATGCCGCCCTGCCATCGCGCCCGGTGGGGCTGGGCGACATGATCCGCCTGGGCCTGCATGGCACCGGGCGCGAACGGCTGGCCATTGCGCTGCTGGCGCTGGGCGTGGCGCTGATCGGCCTGCTGACGCCGGTGGCCAGTGGCCTGATCGTGGACAAGATCGTGCCCACGGCGGCGGGTGATCAGCTTTTCCTGCTGGTGCTGGCCCTGGTGGTGGCGGCCATCAGTTCGGCTGCGCTGGATTACAGCAAAACCCATGCGGTGCTGCGGCTGCAAAGCGGCATCGACCTGAAAATGCATGCCGCTGTGATCGACCGGCTGCTGCGGCTGCCGGCGGGGTTCTTCAAACGTTATACGGTGGGCGATCTGGCCGACCGGGCGATGGGTATCGCTGCCATCCGCGAAATGCTGGCCGGTGCCGCCCTGTCCAGCCTGCTGGGCGGGGTGATGTCGCTGGTCAGCTTGGGCATGCTGTTCTTCTATTCGGTGAAGCTGGCCCTGGTGGCCTTGCTGCTGGTGGCCCTGTCCCTGTCGGTGACGGTGGGGTTGAGCCTGCTGCAACTGCGCCATGAACGGCAGGAGGCGCGCACCCGCGGCATTGCCGAAGGGCTGGTGCTGCAATTCATCACCGGGGTGGCCAAGCTGAAGGTGGCGGCGGCGGTGGACCGCGCCATCATGTTCTGGATGCGCCGCTATGGCGCGCAACGCCGGTTCGATATTGCCGGCCAGCGGCTGGCCCGGATGCAGACCGTGTTCCAGGCGGCCTTTGGCCCGCTTTCCACGGTGGCGCTGATGGCCGGCGTGGTGCTGATCGCCAAGGGGGTGATGGCCGAACAGGCGGTGCAGGCAATGGCGGGGGTGGAGGGCAGCGGCAATGCCACGGCCATGCAGGCCGGCGGCTTCATCGCCTTTTTCACCGCCTTTGGCCAGTTCCAGGGGGCGATGACCCAATTGGTGGGCACGCTGACCCGGCTGCTGGGGGTGTTCCCCATCTGGGAACGGTCCCGCCCGCTGCTGGAAAGCCCGCTGGATGATGTGGCCGATGGGGAGGATGCGGGGCGGCTGGGCGGCGGGGTGGAGTTTTCCGGCGTCAGCTTCAGCTATGCGCCCGATCTGCCGCCGGTGCTGGACAAGCTGTCCTTCAGCATCCGACCGGGTGAGTTTGTCGCCATTGTCGGCCCGTCCGGCGGGGGGAAATCCACCATCCTGCGTCTGCTGCTGGGGCTGGACCGGCCCCAGGCGGGCGAGTTGTTCTTCGATGGCCGCCCGATGAGCCGGCTGACGCCCGACAGCGTGCGCCGGCAGATCGGCACCGTGCTGCAGAACGGGCGGCTGATGGGCGGTTCCATCCTGGACAATATCGTCGGTGCCTCTGCCGCCCGGCTGGAAGATGCCTGGGCGGCGGCGCGGCAGGTGGATCTGGCCGATGATATCAAGGCCATGCCGATGGGGATGCATACGGTGCTGACGGAGGGCGGGGGCACCCTGTCCGGCGGGCAGCGCCAGCGGCTGATGATCGCCCGCGCCCTGGTGCGCCAGCCCCGCCTGTTGCTACTGGACGAGGCGACCAGTGCGCTCGACAACCGCACCCAGGCCGCCGTGATGCGGTCCTTGGAAAAGCTGGATGTGACGCGGGTGATGATCGCCCATCGCCTGTCCACCATCGAACGGGTGGACCGCATCCTGGTGATTGAACGGGGGCGGCTGGTGGAACAGGGCCGCTTTGCCGACCTGATCGCCCAGGATGGCGTGTTCGCCGCACTCGCCCGCCGGCAGATGCTGTGACGACACCCGTTCTCCCGAACCCCATCACATTGGTAAGGAAATCCCATGCGCAAGGTGCTCTATATCCTGGGTCAGCTGGACGATATGGATGTGGATTGGATGGCCCGGCATGGCTGCCGCCGCATGGTGGCACCGGGTGATCTGCTGGTGCGGCAAGGCGAACCCTCACCACATCTGTTCATCGTGCTGGATGGCCGGATGGAGGTGACGGTAAAAGGCATCGGCCCCGTCGCCAGCCTGGGCGCGGGCGAGATCATCGGCGAACTGTCGTTCGTGGACAGCGCCCCGCCCTCGGCCTCCGTTGCCGCCGCCACGGCGGGGGCGGTGCTGATGCTGGAAAAGCAGTTGCTGGCGCGGGAACTGGCCCGCGATACCGGTTTTGCCATGCGCTTCTATCGCGCCATCGCCCTGTTCCTGGCCGACCGGTTGCGCAGCACCGTGCGCCGCATGGGCTATGGCGAAGGGGCGGCCCTGGACGAGAACGAGGTGCAGGGCGACGAGTTGGATGAGGGGCTGCTGGATACCGTCTCCCTGGCGGGCGACCGGTTCGACCGGCTGCTGAAAACCCTGTCGCAAGCCGCCTGAGGTTCACGCCTCGGGATATGTTGCCAGCAGGTTTTCGGCTGCGGCCAAATCCTCTGGCGTGTTCAGGTTCAAGAACGGGTCCAGCGGCGTGTCCGGCCAGTCAACAAAGCTTGGCTGATGCCGGGCCGCCCATTGGCCGACCCGACGCTGTCCTTCCACCACCAGGGCGTGGCGCAGGTCGTCCCGCAGGGACACAGGCCAGAGCCCCACCACCGGGTGGCTGTGTGTGGTGCCATCGGCGGCTGCCGTGCGTGCCAGAACCGGGCCAGGGCCGGCAGCGGCTATCATCCGCATCGCCAGATCGCGGGGCAGGAAGGGGCAGTCCGCCGGTGCGGTCAGGATATGCCGGATATCAGTTTGCGCGGCTGCCCATTCCATCACCCCAAGCAGGCCGGCCAGCGGCCCTGGATGGTCAGCCAATGTGTCGACCACCACCGGCACATTGCGTAATTCCACCAACCCGGCAAACCGGGTCAGGTCGCCATTGGCATTCAGCACCAGACAGCCCACCTGGGGGGCTAGCCGGCAGGCGACACGGGTGAGCAGGGGGCGACCGCCCAAATCTTTCAATGGTTTGTCACCGCCCATCCGCCGCCCCAGCCCGCCGGCCAGAATGGCCCCGATGATGCGCATTTCCGGCTTTGAAATCACCATGTCCACCCGTCTCCCGCTTGTGGCTGGATGCTGCCGCCTTCTTGCTAAGGATGTAGATAAAAAGAACTTCCTCTAATTTACAGACATGCGAATTGGTTAAGAATACGCTAAAGTCTTACCGCCTTTGGCCATGGATGCCAGGGCCCCGCGCCATCTCCACCAAAGCCATATCGTACACAGGGGAAACAGGAACATGCCTAATTCCATCGACGTGTCGACGCCGCTTGCCGCCGGCCTCTCCCATGGTAGCCTGACCGTGGTCGGCACCGGTATCCGGTCCATTGCCCATATGACCCAGGAAGCGATCGGCCATATCCGGGAGGCCGACGCGGTTTTCTATGCAGTTCCCGATGGTGTGACGGCCAGCTTCATCCGTGAACTGAACCCCGCTGCCTATAACCTCTCCCTGCATTACGGGGAAAACAAGCGCCGCCTCGTCACTTATGTGCAGATGGCGGAGGTGATTTTGCGCGAAGTTCGGCAGGGCAAGCGGGTTACGGCCGTCTTCTACGGCCATCCCGGTTTCTTTGTCTCCCCGGCCCGGCGGGCCCTGACCATTGCCCGCAAGGAAGGCCACCGGACGCAGATGCTGCCGGGCATCTCCTCCACCGATTATCTGTTTGCCGATCTGCGTATCGACCCTTCCGTCAATGGCTGCCAGATTCTGGAAGCCTCCGACATGCTGCTGCGGGGTCGGCAGGTTGTCACCTCCGGCCATGTTGTGCTTCTGCAGGTGGGCTCGGTGGGGGATGTCTCCTACACCTCCAAGGGCTTCAAGAATCACAAGCGCGGCATCTTGTTTGACCGGCTGATCGAGCTTTATGGCGAGGATCACCCGTCATATCTCTATGTCGGCGCCACCTTCCCCGGTACCGACAGCCAGATCACCCGTCGTCCCCTGAAGGCCTATCGTGATCCGGCGGTGCAGGCGACTGTTCACTCCTTCGCCAGCCTGTATCTGCCGCCGCTGGAAATCCTGCCCATCATCCCGGAAATGGCGGAAAAGCTGGGTATGACGCCGACGCGCAGCAAGCGTGAAGGCGATTATGGCAGCTTTGAGCTGGAGGCGATCGCCCGCCTTGATCGGGAACCGGTCGGCGGTCAGGAACGCTCCACTGGCCGTGGCCTCTATCGCGTGCTGTCGCAACTGGCGGTCAATCCCGGTTCGGCGGACGCCTATCGGGAGAACCCTGCCCGGTTCGTCAGCATTTTCAGTGGTCTCAGCGACGGTGAGAAGGCGGCGCTGGTAAAACGCAGTTTTTCCGCCCTTCATGGGGTAAGCCTGCAGGTGGAATATTCCCGCGATCTGGCCGCCGCTGAGTTGGCCCCCGCCGGCGTGGCGACAGCTCCCAAAGCCGTGGATGCCACGGAAGAGCATGATGCTTCCGAGGAGCATATCGCCACGGAAGAGCATGACGCTTCCGAGGAGCATATCGCCACGGAAGAGCATGACGCTTCCGAGGAGCATATCGCCACGGAAGAGCATGACGCTTCCG
>Ga0209373_10002162_pt1 | contig 20425 bp, 20 predicted proteins | sample Higcelweek5metaG_FD_187173 | JGI IMG/M metagenome (GOLD analysis project Ga0209373, IMG submission 187173) | Freshwater pond sediment microbial communities from the University of Edinburgh, under environmental carbon perturbations - High... | ecosystem: Environmental > Aquatic > Freshwater >... | reverse complement strand
GCAGTGCATTCTATGAAAGATGTTCCAACTGCTTTACCTATCGGAATTGTGCAAGCAGCGGTTTTAGAACGTGCCAACACACTTGATATTTTAGTTCACAAAGGCAATTTAGACTTTTTAAATTCTAGCGGTACCATTGCTACTGGAAGCTTACGCAGACAAGCACAATGGTTGAATAAATACCCAAATCATACTGTAGTTGATTTACGTGGAAATGTAAATACGCGTATGCAAAAACTTCATGATAACGATTGGAGCGGAGCTGTTTTTGCTGCTGCAGGTTTAGAACGAATCAACTTAAAACCCGAGAATTACATCGATTTAGATTGGATGGTTCCGGCACCAGCACAAGGCGCAATGGTTTTGGTGGCAATGGAAAATGATGATTTTTGCAGAGAAGCATTGTCGAAATTAAATCACTCTGAAACAGAAATTTGCACGCACATTGAACGCGAATTCTTAAAAACATTAGAAGGTGGTTGTACAGCTCCAATTGGTGCTTTGGCAACATTTACTTCAGATAAAATTGATTTTGAAGGTGTTTTGTTCTCTTTAGACGGAAAAGAAAAACACGTAATCAAAAAAAGTTGTACTTTTGATTCTTATAAAAACTTCGGAAAAAATTGTGCCGAAGAAATTTTAAACAATGGCGGAACGACTTTAATGGAAAGTATTCGTCGTGATTTAAAAAAGTAATTTTATCCCAAAATGGAGAAAGAATCGTTACTCAATTATTTATATCGCTTTTTTGATATCATAGTACTGCTTTTTATAGTTTTTGACTTTGGATATGACTTCGAAGAAAACTACAATTCGCCACACGTTATTGGTTTAATTCTCCTTTCTGTTGGGTTATTAGCCTTTAATTCATTTAAATTCTTTACTTATAAATATAAAAGCAATAAGAAAGTAGCCTTAGCTAATATGATTTTACTAACAGGCATCATGATTACCTGTTTTATAATTTCTATTATAAATATAGATTTTTCTTCAGACTATATTCTGCAAAAAGTAAAACCTGTTTTAGAAGGCGGACTTATATTTTATTTCTTACTTAGGCTCTTGGTTTTAGTGCGTCATATCTATGATATCTATTTCAATCCGGCAATTGTATTTGTTGGAAGTTTTATGATTTTAGCCTTAACAGGAGGATTTTTATTAATGCTTCCAAGTGCAACAACAAACGGAATTACCTTTACTAATGCGCTATTTACTTCTACAAGTGCTGTTTGTGTTACTGGTTTAGCGGTTGTTGACACTTCCACAGCATTTACTGTCGTGGGGCAATCCATTATTTTAGTTTTAATTCAGTTAGGTGGAATTGGAATATTAACGTTTACTTCTTTCTTTGCTTTCTTTTTTAGAGGAAGTTCTTCATTTAAAGAAGGATTAAATACTAAAGATTTTATTGCACACGATGGCATGAGAGATGTTTTTAGGGCTGCTCTTAATGTTGTTATTTTTACTTTAGGAGTTGAAGCTGTTGGTGCCATTTTTGTTTATTCGTCTATCATGGACAACAACGCTATTGATAATAAATTCTTCTTTGCAATATTCCATTCTATTTCGGCATTTTGTAATGCTGGATTTTCAATTTTATCGGCTGGCTTGTATGATGAAGCCATTCGTTTTGACTATTTCTTGCAATGGATTATTATGACATTGATTGTATTAGGTGGTTTAGGTCACAACATTGTATTTAACTTTTATCAAAAAATTAAAACTCATGTGGTAGAACTTTTTGATAAAACTATCATTCATAAAAAAGTTCGAATCATCACTTTAAACACTCAAATTGTAATTTACACTACTTTAGTATTATTAATCGGTGGTTTTATTTTCTTATTTATTTCAGAATACAACAATACCTTATTAGAACACAATAGTATTTTTGGGAAAATCACAGCGGCTTCTTTTAATTCGGTAACGCCAAGAACCGCAGGATTTAATGCAGTAGATTTTACTAAAATGAACGTTCCTTCTTTGTTGTTTATTATCTTTTTAATGTGGATTGGTGGTTCTCCAGCTTCAACTGCGGGTGGTATCAAAACGAGTACATTTGCATTAGCAACTTTAAATATTTTTGCTGTTGCCAGTGGAAAAAGCAGAATTCAATTGTTTGGAAGAAGAATTTCATCGGAATCTACTTCTCGTGCCTTTGCTATTTTATGTATTTCACTAATTACAATAGGAATTTCAATTGTAGCAATGTTAATTTTTGAACCAAAAGGAACGCCTTTATTAACTGTTGCCTTTGAATGTTTTTCAGCATATAGTACAGTAGGATTAAGCTTAAATTATACACCAACAGTAACCGAACCAAGTAAATATGTTTTAATTGCTTGTATGTTTATTGGTCGTATTGGAATGCTCAACTTAATGGTTGGATTATTACGAAGATTGAATCATCAATTCTACGAATATCCAAAAGAAAATATATTAATTAACTAATCTACCAAAAATGAAAATTATAGTATTTGGTTTAGGAAACTTCGGAATGTCGCTTGCCATCAGCTTAACTGAAACAGGAAACGAAGTAATTGGTGTAGATAAAAACATCGAAAAAATCAATCTTATCAAAGATAAAATTTCGCATGCAATTGCCTTAGATTCAACAAACGAATTATCGTATGAAGCTTTGCCATTAAAAGATGCGGATAAAGTCGTAGTTGCCATTGGTGAAAACGAAGGTGCTGCCATCATTACAACTGCAATTATTAAAAAATTGAGTGATGTAAAAATCATTAGTAGAGCTTTGTCTCCAATTCACGACACGGTTTTAGAGGCGATGGGAATTTATAGTATTATTCACCCAGAGCAAGAATCAGCAGATAGATTAACCAAGCAAATCAACTTCAAATCAACGTTAGAAAACTATCAATTAGATGATAATTTTACGATTTCGGAAGTAAAAGCGAAACCAGAATTCTACGGAAAAACATTAGCCGAATTGGATTCAATCGATAAATACCATTTAACACTAATTACAATTATTCGCAAAAGAGAAAAACGTAATTTAATTGGTAAAAAATCTATCATAAAAGAATCTATTGGTCGTCCTGCTCCAGATACTATTGTCCAAGAAAATGATATTTTAGTAGTTTACGGATACAACAAAGACATTGAAACCTATTGTTTAGGACAAGAAGAACACCAAATTAGAAGCTAAAATGAACCGAATTCTCTCTACAAAAAAACTTTCAAAAGCATTAAAAAAGAAGTTTTCTGATGCTAAAATTGAACTTGTAGAAAAGAATTTTATTCAAACCAAATCGGTTTCTTTTGAAACGCCTCAACTAAACGATTACTTAGTTTTTACGAGTAAAAAAGCAGTAAAAAGTGTTTTAAAATCGGATGTAAAAAACGTTCATACCATTTCTTGTTTGTGTGTGGGAAGTAAAAACAAAAATTTTCTCGAAAAGAAAGGATTCACCGTTTTAGAAAGTGCTGATTATGCCGAAGATTTGATCCAGATAATCGATTCGAAATACAAAAGCAGTTCGTTTACCTTCTTCTGTGGCAACATCAGAAAAAATACGATTCCAAATTATTTTCAACAAAATAAAATCGCTTACAACGAAACTATCGTATATGAAACCAAACTAAAACCACATCAAATAAAAGAACCTTTTGATGGTGTTTTGTTTTTTAGCCCGTCAGGTGTGAATAGTTTTTTAGAAAAGAATTTGTTAAAAAATAGAATTTGTTTTTGTATTGGAACCACAACTTCAAAAGCATTAGAAAATAGAACAAAAAACATAGTAATTGCATCGCAACCAACGGTTGAACATGTAATTAATGAAGTAATAAAATTTTATAAACGCTTATAGCCTATTGCTTAAAGCCTAAAGCAATCAAAAATGATTAAGAACGATTTATTTTTAAGAGCATTAAAAGGAGAAACCGTTGAACGTCCACCAGTTTGGATGATGCGTCAAGCAGGAAGATATTTACCAGAATTTAGAGCTTTACGCGATAAATATGATTTTTTCACTCGTTGCGAAACTCCAGAATTAGCTGCTGAAATCACCGTACAACCCATTCGTATTGTAAAACCAGATGCAGCAATTTTGTTTTCGGATATTTTGGTGGTGCCTCGCGCAATGGGAATTCACGTGGAATTGAAAGACAATTTAGGCCCAATAATTCCAAATCCTATTCGTACTGCTGAACAAGTAAATCAAGTTTTTGTGCCGAATATTCACGAAACTTTAGGTTACGTGATGGATGCCGTGAAATTAACCAAAGAAATGCTAAACGACGAAGTGCCATTAATTGGTTTTGCTGGTTCGCCTTGGACGATTTTCTGTTATGCTGTAGAAGGAAAAGGCTCAAAAAGTTTTGATACCGCTAAAGGATTTTGTTTTTCAAACCCAGTAGCGGCACACTTATTATTGCAAAAAATCACTGATACAACCATTTTATACTTAAAAGAAAAAGTAAAAGCAGGTTGTAACGCCATTCAAATTTTTGACTCTTGGGGCGGAATGCTTTCTCCAGTAGATTATCAAGAATTTTCATGGCAATACATCAACCAAATTGTTGAAGCTTTAGTCGAAGAAACGGAAGTTATCGTATTTGGAAAAGGATGTTGGTTTGCTTTAAACGAAATGTCTAAATCAAAAGCATCAGCTTTAGGAGTAGATTGGACTTGTTCGCCAAGAAACGCGCGTTATTTAACCGGTGGTGACATCACTTTACAAGGAAATTTCGACCCAAGTCGTTTGTTATCTCCAATTCCAACCATCAAAAAAATGGTTCACGAAATGATTGATGAATTCGGAAAAGATAAATACATCGTCAACTTAGGTCACGGTATTTTACCAAATATTCCTGTTGATCATGCTAAGGCTTTTGTGGAAGCGGTTAAAGAGTATAAGAAATAGTTTGATTTTATAACTAATGATAGAAACCGATTCATTTCATATAATCACTTTACAAGCAGATGACGCAAAAAGTTTATCTGAAATGATGGTTTTGAATTTTGATAACTTTAAACGTTATTTTCCAATTACATTATCAAAAAATCAATCCTTTGATGATAGTTTAAAATATATTGAAGAAAAAAGAAAAGAAAACGCTTCAAAATCTGAATTTACTTTCGGAATTAAAGATATTTCAAATTCAAAAATTGCTGGTTTGATCATCATCAAAGAAATAAATTGGGATACCAAACAAGGAGAATTTGCCTATTGTATCAGTTCAGAATACGAAAACAAAGGTTGGATGTCAAAAGCTATTGCTCTAACCACAAAATACGGTTTTGAAGTTTTAGGATTCGATAAATTTCAAATTATTGCTCATAAAACAAATATTGGAAGTTGTAAAGTTGCAGAAAAGTGCGGTTTTGAGTGGAAAACAACGCTTTTAAATGAATACACACCTCCAAATGAAACTCCATTGGATATGGAATTATATGAATTAGAACATGAAAAATAAATTCTACATCTACATACAAACCCTACAAGATCAAATCTGTAAAGGATTAGAAGACATTGATTGCAGCACCAAATTTCGAGAAGATTTATGGGAACGACCAGAAGGCGGTGGCGGTCGCACACGTGTCATTGAAAACGGGAATGTTTTTGAAAAAGGTGGTGTAAATATTTCAGCCGTTAATGGCAAATTGCCTGATACGATGCAAAAAATGTTCGGAGTAGGTGAAGCTGATTTTTTCGCTTGTGGTTTGAGTTTGGTGATTCATCCAAAAAATCCGATGGTGCCAACAGTTCATGCCAATTGGCGTTATTTTGAAATGTATGACGAAAACGGAAACATCATCAACCAATGGTTTGGTGGCGGACAAGATTTAACACCGTATTATTTGTTTGAAGAAGACGCCAAACATTTTCATCAAACCTGTAAAACTGCTTGCGACAAACATAATCCAGAATTTTATCCGAATTATAAAAAGAAATGTGACGAATATTTTTGGAACGCACATCGATTTGAAGCTCGTGGAATTGGTGGTTTGTTTTTCGATTATTTGAAAGCAACCGAGCAAATGTTGATGGAAGATTGGTTCAATTTCGTTTCAGAAGTTGGAAATTCTTTCTTACAAGCGTATGTTCCCATTGTGGAAAAAAGAAAAGATTTGCCATATACGGATGCTCAAAGAACTTGGCAAGAAATACGTCGTGGTCGTTATGTGGAATTTAATTTAGTTCATGATAAAGGCACACTTTTCGGACTAAAAACCAACGGAAGAATAGAAAGTATTTTGATGAGTTTACCACCACATGTGCAATGGGTGTATGACCATCATCCTGAACCAGGAAGCGAAGAAGAAAAATTACTAAAAATATTAGCAAAACCTATTGATTGGGTATAAAAAAACTCCGCTATTAAAAATAGCGGAGTTTTTATTTTTTCCTTTGTTTAGTTTAAATAATCTACTAAATCTAACGTTTGTAAAATAATGTTTTTATCTGAAAAGTTTGAATTCATTTCCATTTCAACTTTCATTTTATTACCTTTTATTTTGTTTGAAGATTTGAATTCAATGTTTTTAAATTGATTGCTCACTTTTAACATTTTTTCAGTGTCTTTTCCAAAATCTTCTGTCATCAACATACTTTTCATGAAACGTTGCATATCGAAGTTTCCGTACAAATAATTTTTACTCAAATCTTTTTTAACTTGTTTAGAAAAATCAGATTTTGAGCCATTATTCAAGTAATTTAATCCATTTGTAATTACAAAAACATTACCATCTTTTAACAATGCTATTTTACCAAATTCAGTAAATTCTTTTACAACATAATGATTACCTTCTTTTACTAATGCATTTTTTCTTACGCCTAAATTCAATAATTTATCACCCATTGTTGGATGTGTTGATGTCATAATCATAGTGAAAATAGGTCTTGTTTTAGTCATGGTTTTTTCTTCCTTAACTTGGTTGTAATCTTCATCATATGAAATACCAGTGTATTTGTACTCATAAGGTTCCATACTATGTAAAAACATTGAAAAATCTCCATCAAAAAGCGTTGCTGTAGCTTCTTCATCAACAATAGTGCTTACCAAGTCTGTGATAATTTCAGTATCTTGTTTTTCAAATGGTAAATTCGCTAAAATTTGCTCCGTAATTTCTGGGTAACTTTTTAAAACCTGTTCGGTGCTTGAATGGTAAGACATGTAAGCCAAAGGCGTTTCTTTTGGAAAATAATTGTAGATGTTTTTATTTGGTTTTCTATCAATTATTTTCTCCATAACTTTTGCTAACGATTCAGAATATTCAACCGTTTGCTCCATTCTTGCTTTGTCGTTTTCAAAATAAAAATCAACATTCATTCCTTTTACCACGTTTTTATAAGAAGTTGTGTTTTGATTTGGTGTAAATGTTCTGAACAAATAATAAAATGAATTCATTTTGCCATAAACCGATTGATAATCAACCCATGAAGAAATATCAGCCTTCGTGTTAATTTTATTTGAAGAAGGAAATTCAAAATCGTTTTCAAACAAAAGCGCTACTTGTTCTTCTTGTTTAATTTGCTTTTCTCTTCTCGCTTGTTCTTGTTCTTTTCTGCTTTCTTCTAACCATTGATTATAATATGTATCATCATCATAATTAGTTTCTTCTTCACCATCTTCAGCTTCTTCTTCAACTTCATACATTTGAACTACGGCTGGCTCTTCTCCTAATCTTTTTTCTATAATTATTTCTTCAACAGTCTCAGGAGCATCTTCAGTTACTTCTTCCACTTCAATTACCTCAATGGGTGCGTCTTCATATTCTTCGTCATAATATTCTTCATCGTATACAACTGCTGCACTATCAACTTCAGCACTATAGTCATAAGCATATTTTGGTTGCGCATAATTGTTTTCAACAAGACCATAAACAATAAAATTGTTATTATTCCATGCTAAAGTATAGTCGCTGTTTTTTGGAGAATAAACACTGTATTTTGAATGTATTTTAATTGCATCAACTATTGAATCTGTAGTGTTTGTATTGATTTTATCAACTTTATTTTGAATAAAATTTGCCAAACCTTTAGCATCTTTCAACGGAAATGTCATTTGATAATACGCAATACTATCTGTGAAATTTCCATGAATTACTACTGGTTTTGATTGATTTATATATGAAATAAAATCGTTTAGTTTAAAATCTGAATTTTCTCTATTAAAACTTTTAAATGCTTTGTGATTGAACAACTCATCAATATTGACTTTTTTAGCAAATTGAGGCGTGTTAAATTGAATAAAATAGTCGTGCTTAACCGAATTGTTTTGACTGAAAAGCAAAGTAGGAAGGGCTAATAATAAATAAAAATACGTTCTCATATTATATTAAGGATTAAAACTTATGGAATTATTCATCAGTTTATTGTTGTTTAAAACATTCCATATATTTTGTTTTAAAAACACTGTTTTTTTTGATTTTGAAAGTTTAGCATTCGGATTTTGAACTGTGGCAACATCTTTGTCAAAAGTATAAACTGAAGTGATATTTGCCTTAAGTAAATCTTCTTTTTTGTCTTCTTTTTTAGCTAAATCTTTTGGCAACGGATAAGAAGCTATGCGTTCAAATCTTCCGTTATTATTTTTAAAATGAACCAACGAATTTTTCTTGTCAATCGTATTCAAAACCGCATTCAACGTTTCTATTGAATTGTACGAAAAATTAATTTTAAACACATAGGTATTAAAATCATACGATGTAGAAATTTTTGAAGTGCCTTTTATTTTAGAAGCATCGGCTCTAAATTGCGCTAACTTCGATTTGATATCTTCTTCATTTGGAATGCTTACGCCATCCACTTCTTCTAACAAAATAGCCGATTTAGTTTTCAGCCAAGAATTAGAGAAATCAATCACTAAGCTATAATCACCACTTTGATTACTGTTATGTTTGATTTTTTCAGTTATTTCAAAACAACTGGTTAGCAGGAGACAAATGCCTAAAATGAATAGCTTTTTCATAGGACAAAAATAGTATAAATTAACACAATACTATCAATTGTAAAAGAAAGAATTTCGGTAAAAATAACTAACTTTACGCTTTAATTTTTGAAATACAAATTATGTTTCCATTACACAGAGGTCGTCGTTTAAGAGTAAACGAATCTATAAGAAGTTTAGTTCGCGAAACCAGTTTAAGTCCGGCAGATTTTATGTTTCCAATGTTTATTGCTGAAGGCGAAAATTACAAATCTGAAATTTCGTCAATGCCTGGAATATTTCGTCGTTCAATTGATTTGACTGTCGAAGAAGTAAAAGAACTTTTTGCTTTAGGAATTCGTGCGGTGAATATTTATGTTAAGGTAGATGAATCATTAAAAGATAATACTGGTAAAGAAGCTTGGAATGACAATGGTTTGATGCAAAGAGCCATTCGAGCCATCAAAAAAGCTTGTCCCGAAATGATTGTAATGCCTGATGTAGCACTTGATCCTTACTCAATTTACGGTCACGATGGAATCATCGAAAATGGTGATATTGCTAATGATGCAACCAATGAAGCTTTGGTAAAAATGGCAGTTTCTCACGCACAAGCTGGAGCCGATTTTGTAGCACCAAGTGACATGATGGACGGTCGTGTTTTACGTTTACGTCAAGGCTTAGATGCTGCGGGGTTTCAAAATGTAGGAATTATGAGTTATTCGGCTAAATATGCTTCAGCGTTTTATGGCCCTTTTAGAGATGCTTTAGATAGTGCCCCAAAAGAAGCCGATGTAGAAGTACCGAAAGATAAAAAAACATATCAAATGGATTATGCAAATCGCATTGAAGCGGTTAAAGAAGCATTGTGGGATGTAGAAGAAGGTGCCGATATGGTTATGGTAAAACCCGGAATTGCTTATTTAGATATCGTTCGTGAAGTTAAAAATGCAGTTGATGTTCCGGTAACGGTTTTTCACGTTTCGGGAGAATATGCCATGATTAAAGCTGCTGCCGAAAGAGGTTGGTTAGATCATGATAAAATTATGATGGAGCAATTAATGTGTATTAAAAGAGCAGGTGCAAGTTTAATTTCAACTTATTTTGCCAAAGAAGCAGCCATTTTATTAAATAAGTAATGTGACATTTGTCACATTCTGAGTGAAATCGATATTGTAATTTTATCGATATTTCTAAACTTTATAAACATGAAACTTATATTAAAATCGTTAGCCGTTTTTGCATTAGCAATTACATTGACTAATTGTGGCGAAAAAAAAGAAACGGATGCTATGGGCAATCCAGTTGAAACAACAACAGAAACTACTGATGCTGCTCAACCTGAAGCAACTGTTGACCCATTATTAGCAAAAGGACAAGAACTTTTTGAAGGAAAAGGAACTTGTGCAACTTGTCACAAAGCAGATGTAAAAGTAGTTGGTCCAGCAATTAAAGACATTGCAAAAATTTACAAAGAAAAAGGCGCAAGTATTGCTTCGTTTATTAATGGCGAAGGCGAACCTTTAGTAGATGCTTCTCAATATGAGATTATGAAAGCCAATTTTGTAATTACAAAAGCTATGTCAGCTGAAGACCGAAAAGCATTAGAAGCCTACATGATGAGTTTTGAATAACGCTATTATTCAACCACCAATTTAAAGCCCACGCGCGGAATGTTTTCGATTCTAACGTGGGTTTCTTCTTTTATGATTTTTCGTAATCGAGAAATAAAAACATCCAAACTTCTGCCTAAGAAATAATCATCACTGCCCCATAATTCCATCAGAATTTTTTCGCGTTTTAATACCGTATTTGGGTTGTCTAAAAACAACTTAAGTAACGAAGCTTCTCTTTCGGTTAGCGTGATATTTTGGTTTTCATTCTTTAATGAATAGTTCTCAGGTTCAAAGTGAAAACTACCAAAAGTATATTGTTTTTGGGTAGAATTATCAGTCGATTTTTGACTTCGGTTTAAGAAAATTTCAATTTTTAAAATAAGCTCTTCAATCGAATACGGTTTTATTAAATAATCATCTGCACCCAGTTTCAAACCTTTAATTCGGTCTTCTTTCATGGTTTTTGCAGAAAGGAAAATAATGGGAATTTCTTGGTTTCGCTTTCTAATTTCGGTTGCAATTTCAAATCCATCCATATCGGGTAACATAATATCTAAAACACACAAATCAAAAGTTTCTTTACAAAATAATTGAAATGCTTCTTTGCCATTATTGCAGTGCGAAACTTCAAAATGTTGCTCTAAATTATCGGCTGTTAAAAACGCTAAGGTTTCGTCGTCTTCTACATACAAAATACGTTTCTTACTCATAATCGTTTTTATTTATTTGGATGGATATTGTAATTCCTTTATCTTCATTATTAGTTGCAAAAACTTTCCATTTATGCCATTCGCAAACGCGTTTTACATACGAAAGTCCAATGCCAAATCCTTCTATATCTTTACTGTCTTCTCGTGCAACCCTAAAAAATTTATCAAACACAAATGGTAGATCAATCGGTGGAATCCCAACACCTTTGTCCGAAAAATTGAGTTGTAATCCTTTGTTATTTTCTTTGGATGATATTTTAATATTGGCTTCACTTTCGGAATACTTAACCGCATTGTCAATTACATTATAAATTAAATTATAGAAATGAAATTCATCTGCCATAACTAAATATTTTTTGGCTAAACCAATCTCAATTTGAATGTTTTTTTGGTGTTTTAAAAGAATATTTTCTTTAACCAATTCTAAAACAGATTGTACATCAACCTTTGTTTTTTCAAGTGCAATTTGATTGCTATCTGTTTTGGCTACATACAAAATTTTCTCAATGTGCTGATTTAACTTATTACTCTGATTGATGATAATTTGCATGTATTTAGACAATTTTGGGTTGTCTTTAATTTCGTTTTGCGAATTAGCGTAGTTTGAAGCAATTAAAATTGAAGCTAGTGGCGTTTTGAACTCATGTGTCATATTATTGATAAAATCTTTTTGCAAATCAGTATACCTTTTTTGTTGTAACATTAAAAAAACCGAATACACATATATAATAAGAACCAAAAACAAAACCGCAGTAAATACCCAATATTGACTTAAACTTTTGAAATAACTTTGTTTAACATGTGGAAACCGAATAGCAAAATAATAGGTTAAATCGGTGTTTTTCGAAAAACAATCTTCACAAACACTTTCTTTTTTTCCGTCAACCGCAACATAATTTCCATACACCATAGATTCTGAACTACAATCATAAATTGCATATTCAAAATCCAATTCTAATTTTACTTTTTCAAACTCAGTTTTTAAATAATGCTCCAAAATTTGATTTTCAAAAACATCGTTTACGTTTACAATAAAGTAATTTTCGCTAACTTTTTTAATTAAATTTGTAGTAGGCAGTTCAGATTTGTTATCCCTATAGATACGTTCTACCACATCTTGTAAGGCAAAATGGATTTTATCTTCTACATCTTTCTTCTCAAAAATATAGGCTTGATTAAGTAGAAACAATTGCATGATAATTACACCTACAATTGCAAAAAAACCAATAAAAATAACGGTATTAAATCTATTAAACTTCATAATTACAACGATATTACAAAAAAAAGAAGCGTAAAAAAGCACCGTTAACAAGTCGTTAACAATCATTAAAATTTAATTAACAACAACTTTTTTTTGTTTCAGTAGATTTGTAACACAAAATTAAAATAACTAAAAATATTATAAGGTATGAAATCAATTAAATTATCAATCGTAGCATTATTTATTGCAAGTGCATCATTTGCTCAAGTTAAAGAAGTAAAAACAGAAACAGCTAAAGCGGTTCAAGCTCCAGTTGCAACTGTAACTCCTGCTCCAACTCCAAAACAATCTGTTATCAAGTGGGATAAAGAAATTCATGATTTTGGTGATATTGAAAAAGGAAAACCTGTTACGTATGAATTTTCATTCACAAACACAACAAACGAAACAGTTTTAATTACAAATGTAAAACCTGCTTGTGGGTGTACAGCTGCTAATTACACAAAAACACCAATTAAACCAGGAGAAAAAGGAATGGTTGCAGCGACTTTTAATGCAGCATCTCCAGGTGGGTTTCAAAAAACAGTTACTATCCTAACTAAAGAAGGATCTGTAGATGCTTCAAAAACAGTCTCATTTAAAGGAAAAGTTATTGATACTGCTGCTCCAGTAACAACAGATAAAAAGACAGACATTAGATCATAAAAATATTATTAATTCAACTTTTGCATCTTATTTAACCATCTGATTTATCAGGTGGTTTTTTTATATTTACAGAATGAAAACAGCAATTATAAATACTCCTTTGGGATTTACAGAAATTTGTGGTGATGAAAATGGCATTTCAAAAATTCATGTACTAAATGAAGAAACTGAAATCTCTACTAAAATCCCTAAAGAACTACAAGAAGCTGTTGTTCAACTTGATGATTATTTTAAAGGAAAAAGAACTGATTTTTCTTTTAAAATTAATCCCTCTGGAACTGATTTTCAGCAAAAAGTTTGGCAGGAATTATTAAATATTCCTTACGGAAAAACATGTTCTTATTTAGACCTTTCCAAAAAATTAGGTGAAGTAAAAGCAATTCGTGCAGTTGCTTCTGCAAATGGTAAAAATCCGCTTTGGATTGTAGTTCCGTGCCATCGTGTTATAGGTTCTGATGGTTCTTTAACTGGATATGCTGGCGGATTATGGCGAAAAAAATGGCTGTTGGAACATGAAAATCCAGTAAAACAAGAAAGTTTGTTTTAGTTTTTTTAATTTCATTCTAACTTTTTCCTACTTTTATAACACAATCTTATAAAATTAGCAAATGAAATTCCTGTTGAAATTCCTAAAATGGTTCACAATTATTTTTATATCGATTATAGTTTTAATGTACGTATTCGATGTTGATTATTTACTTCGCGCTGTAAAAACAATTTATTTTAAAGGATATACTACCGCTTTTTTAGAAGATTATAAAGAATTCCCCAATCGAGAAATCAAAAAAGGAACAGCACAACCATGGTCAATTGCTTCCGATTACAACTCAGTTCCTGCAACTCAAAATTTACAAAAAAACCATAAAGAACTTCAAACCATTGCTTATTTAATCATTAAAAATGATAGCATTTGGCATGAAAGTTATTTTGATGGATTTGATAAAAACTCCAAAACCAATTCTTTTTCTATGGCAAAAAGCGTGGTTACAATGGCATTAGGAAAAGCCATTATGGAAGGAAAAATTAAAAGTTTAGACCAAAAAGTAACCGAGTTTTTTCCGGAGTTAAAAGGAAAATTTGCAAAAGAAGTAACCGTTGGTGATTTATCTTCAATGGCTTCTGGCTTAAGTTGGGACGAAAAATATTACAGTCCGTTTTCAATTGTAACCCGAGCTTATTTTGATGATGATTTAGATAAAGTAATTCTTGGATTAAACATCAATGAAAAACCTGGACAATCGTTCAAATATCTAAGCGGCGCTACCCAATTATTAGCCATGTGTATTGAAAAAGCTACTGGAGAATATTTATCCGATTATGTTTCAAAGCACTTTTGGCAACCAATGGGAGCCGAAAACGAAGCGCTTTGGCAATTAGATGAAGCACCTGACGGAATTGAAAAAGCCTATTGTTGTATTGCAAGTAATGCTAGAGATTTTGCGCGTTTTGGTAAACTATATTTGAATAACGGAAAATGGAACGGCAAACAATTATTGGATAGTACTTTTGTAAAAAAATGCATTACACCTCGCTTTAATGAAACGCCACATTATGGGTATGGCTGGTGGATGCACAACTTTTTAGGCAAAGATTTATATTACATGCGTGGACATTTGGGTCAGTTTGTAATTGTAATTCCTGAAGACGACATAATAATTGTACGATTAGGACATTTAAAAGGAAAACAAACTGAAACTGACCCACACAGCAATGATTTATATGTCTATATGGAAGAAGCGTATGAAATGTTGAAACAAAGAAAGAAATTATAATAAAGATTGAGAACTAAAAACTTAAATTAACTATAAACCATACAAAAATGATTGAGAAAATTAACTTAAACAACATTCTGTTTTTAGACATTGAAACCGTTCCAGAACACCAAAATTATGGTATTTTAGATGAAGAAACGCGTTATTTATGGGAACACAAAACCCAATACCAACGCAAAGATGAAGTTTCGGCAGAAGATTTTTATGAACGTGCTGGAATTTGGGCCGAATTTGGAAAAATCATCACCATTTCTGTGGGTTATTTTGTGAACAAAGGCGATATCAGAAATTTCAGAGTAACAAGTTTTTGGGGTGATGAAAAGAAAATTTTGAATGATTTTTCGAACTTATTAAATACTCATTTCAACGGAGCGCAACACGTTTTATGCGGACATAATGCTAAAGAATTTGATATTCCGTTTATAGCTCGAAGAATGATTATTAACGGGATCGCATTGCCAAACAAGCTAAATTTATTCGGCAAAAAACCATGGGAAGTACCGCATTTAGACACGTTAGAGTTATGGAAGTTTGGCGATTATAAACATTTTACTTCATTAAAGCTTTTAACAAAAGTACTTGGAATTCCATCGCCAAAAGATGATATCGACGGTAGCGAAGTAGCACACGTTTTTTATGTTGAAGATAATATTGATAGAATTATTACCTACTGCGAAAAAGATGTTATAGCTGTAGCCCAAATTTTTCTCCGACTACGAAGAGAAGATTTATTGATTGATGATGAAATTATTCACGTTTAAAAAAAATTTCTTTTGAAATTGCATTTGAATTTTGAAATTACACTTGAATTTGATTTACTACATTTACAAAAAATATAACACATGGTTTTAAGCAGATTTTGGTTGGTGATATTTGTATCGTCTATCTTTTTTATTGTCTTTGGATTATTTTCTTCGCAATACTATTCAATCGATTATGTGTTGAATGGAAAACAAGGCGAACCACTTTTAATTGGTGAAAAATATTTAAACGAAGTACCTCAATTTGTTCAAGATAGTTTACAAAAAGCAGAAGACAAAACGTTTGTTTTAAATAAAAATACTGCCGATGCCGATACCACTTATGTTTACAACAAACAAACGGTAAAAATATTCAGTGGAAAACAACAAGCCGACGGATTACTTCCTATGACTAAAAGTAGTTTGTTTGATTTGATTCTGCCATTGATTGCTTATTTATCTTTTTTCTGTGGAATCATGGAATTACTTATAATTTCTGGTGCGTCAGAACGATTGGCTAAAAAGCTAAGTCCAATGTTTGCCAAAGTATTCCCATCTATTCCTAAAAACCACGAATCAATATCCTACATGACTTTGAATTTTGCGGCCAACTTTCTAGGATTAGATTCTGCCGCAACGCCTTTTGGTTTAAAAGCCATGCAAAGTTTACAAGAACTCAACAAAGACAAAGATGTGGCTAGTGATGCTCAAATCATGTTCATGTGTTTGCATGCAGCTGGTTTGACCTTAATTCCAACTTCAATTATTGGTTATCGTGCTGCCGAAAACGCTGCCAATCCTGCCGATGTGATGTTGCCTTGTATCATCACGTCTTTTATTGGAACCATTGCAGCTTTCATTTTGGTTGGAATTAAGCAAAAAGTAAATTTCAAAAGCGCTTCTTTATTAGCGGTTTTAATGGGTGTAATTGGAGCGATTGTGGGATTATTATTCTATGTAAACAGTTTAGATCTAATCGGAAAAAATTACTTTACTTCTAACCTTTCGGGATTGTTATTGATATTAATCATTGGTGGAACTTTAATCTTTTCTTTCGTTCAAGAAAAGAAATTCGTAGAACAAAAAACAACCATTTTCGACACTTTTGTAACCGGTGCCAACAATGGATTAAAAACAGGAGTTACCATTTTTCCTTATGTGATGGGAATGTTAGTGGCTATTTCGTTATTTAGAAATAGTGGTTTGTTTGAAAACATCAGCTACGGAATTTCGTTTGTTTTTGCTCACATGGGAGTTTCAAAAGAAATCACTGATTCACTTCCTGTGGCAATGTTACGACCATTTAGTTCTGGTGGTTCGCGTGGTTTTATGATTGATGCCATGAAACAATTTGGTCCTGATTCCTTAACGGGAAGACTAAGTTGTATTTTCCAATGCAGTGCCGAAACTACTTTCTATGTTATTGCCGTTTATTTTGGAAGCATCAATGTAAAAAACACTCGTTATACGTTAGGAATGATGCTTTTAGTAGATTTAATTTGTGTGATTACAGCGATTTTTGTGGCGAGTTGGTTTTTTTAAAATGAAGCTAGATGAGAATAATAATTTTAACCCTTTTTATTTTTATTTCATGTAAAAATGAAGACGTTGTTTCTGCAAAAAAAATTATCGCTAAAGAAAACAATAAAATAAACGAGACTAACAAAGAAATCATAGACACTATTTTCTTTGACTTTGAGAAAAACAATATTGATTTTGCTGTAATTAATCTTTTAGAGAAGACGTTTAATAAAGATAGTATTTGTAGCGTTCAACTAAAATTAGATTTTTGGAATAACAAATCAAAAATTGGTTCGGAAACAATACAAATAGAAGGTTTTGATGAAAATTCAGAATTTTTTGGAATAAACTTAGATAGTTTAAATCATTCATTAAAAAAAATTCACATTGGTTATCCAGCTTGTGCATATCAACAGAATGGACTTCTATTTTATACCGATAATAATAAAGTGCAATTACTTTATCAATTTACTGAATTTAGTGATAGTGGCTGGGGTTCCTATGTTGAATTCTTTCCAACAAATAAAAATCAGGTAACTTCAAGAAGAACCAACTTCTCACCTGATGAAAATGATTCAAGTACAGAAGATATGGGGATTGTAGAATATTCAGATTCTTTAACCTTTTCATTAAAAAATAATACTTGGGAACTAAATCTAATCACTCCAAAAGAAAAAGTATATAGACGTGAAAAAAAGAGTTTTGAAGAATTTCACAAACAATAATAAAATATAGAAATAGATAATTTCGAAATTCTGCTAACATTCCGTAACTTTACCTTTCAAAACATACACAAATGGACTTTTTATATCAAGACCCGTATCCAATTTTAAAAGACGATACACAATACAAAAAATTAACTTCTGATTACGTAAAAGTAGAACAACTTGGCGATAGAGAAATCTTAGTGGTGGATCCAAAAGGATTAGAATTATTAGCTCAAGAAGCCATGGACGACGTTTCATTTATGTTGCGTTCGGCACATTTACAAAAACTAAGAAACATTATTGAAGACCCAGAAGCAACAGACAACGATCGTTTTGTGGCTTATAACTTATTGCAAAACGCTGCTGTAGCGGTGGAAGGACAATTGCCTTCTTGTCAAGATACTGGAACTGCAATTGTAGTTGCCAAAAAAGGTGAAAACGTGTACACAGGAGTTGATGATGGTGAATGGTTGTCAAAAGGAATTTACAATACGTACCAAAATAAAAATCTTCGTTACTCGCAAATTGTTCCAATTTCGATGTTTGAAGAGAAAAACTCAGGTTCTAACTTACCAGCTCAAATTGATATTTATGCGAAAAAAGGAAATTCATATGAATTCTTATTTTTAACAAAAGGTGGTGGTTCGGCCAACAAAACATTTTTATATCAAAAAACAAAATCGTTGTTAAATGAAAAATCATTAGACGAATTTGTTCGTGAGCGCATTATGGATTTAGGAACTGCGGCTTGTCCTCCGTATCACTTGGCTATAGTTATCGGTGGAACTTCTGCGGAAGCGAACTTAGCAGCCGTGAAAAAAGCATCAGCAGGCTATTACGACAATCTTCCAACTTCTGGAAATATGTCAGGTCAAGCATTTCGCGATTTAGAGTGGGAAAAAAGAGTACAAATTATTTGTCAAGAAAGTCAAATTGGAGCACAATTTGGTGGAAAATATTTAACACATGATGTTCGTGTTATTCGTTTACCACGACATGCTGCCTCTTGCCCTGTTGGGATGGGAGTTTCTTGTTCGGCTGATAGAAATATTAAAGGAAAAATTACGAAAGATGGGATTTTCTTAGAACAATTGGAAACGAATCCAGGTCAGTTTTTACCTGAAACTGCTCCTCATTTAGAGCCTGCGGTAGAAATTGATTTGAACAAACCAATGGCTGAAATTTTAGCTGAATTATCAAAATACCCAATCAAAACGCGTTTGAAATTAAACGGAACGTTGATTGTAGCTCGTGATATTGCGCATGCTAAAATCAAAGAATTATTAGACGCTGGAAAACCAATGCCAGAATATTTCAAAAATCACCCAGTATATTACGCAGGTCCTGCGAAAACTCCAGACGGAATGCCATCAGGAAGTTTTGGACCAACCACTGCAGGAAGAATGGACGTTTATGTAGACGAATTCCAAGCAGCTGGCGGAAGCATGATTATGTTAGCGAAAGGAAATCGTTCGAAACAAGTAATGGATGCATGTAAAAAATATGGTGGATTCTATTTAGGTTCGATTGGTGGTCCAGCTGCTATTTTAGCAAAAGAAAACATCTTATCAGTAGAAGTAGTGGATTTTGAAGAATTAGGCATGGAAGCCGTAAGAAAAATCGAAGTGAAAGATTTCCCTGCATTTATTATTACGGATGATAAAGGGAATGATTTTTTTATGAATCTTTAATTTAGAACAAAGAGAATAGAATATAGAAAATAGACAAACCTGTGAGTTGAAAGACTTGCAGGTTTTTTTATTTGTAAAATCTCTTTATGATTTGAAAAGATAATAATTCTATAAAGATGAGAACACTATAAAAAAGAATATTTGTGCTAAATTCAAGATTATTGAAACTTATATAAAGCTCATAATCTGAACCATATGCTTTTTCAATTATTCCTTCAACTAATGAAATTCCTAATATAAATGCTAATAACGAAATCATGAATACAAACAATAGTTTCTTGAAAAAACTGATTTTATAAAAATCATAAATTAATATTGTTCCAACTATTAAAACAAAGAGAAAGTTTAAATAATGAAAATCTACATCCATTCCTCCTTTAACAAACATTGAAGGAAAACTATATGAAATAATTAAAATTAAAACTATAATAATGAATGCTTTCAGAAAATTTGAAATTGATTTCATAAGTGAAAAAATATTTATCTTCTTATTTCAACAAAATAAATTAAGATTCCTTCGGAATGACAAACTATGCGTAAACTATAGAATACTGAACTCTGAAGACTCCCAACTAACAACTCTAAACTCCCAACTAAAAATCTACTCCACAAACAACACCAACCCCTTTAAATAATGACCTTCTGGGTGGTAAATATTCGTTGGGTGATCGGGTCCTTGTTCTAATTTGTGTAATACTCTGATGTTTCTTCCAGTTTCTATGGCAGCTGCGGCAACGGTATTGTAAAATAAAACATCGTCAATAACTTGCGAACATGAGAATGTGAATAGAATTCCATTTGGAGCTAAGGCTTTTAAACCTGCAATGTTTAAACGTTTGTAGGCTTGTGTTGCGGTGTGTTTACTTT
>Ga0209373_10002161_pt1 | contig 20428 bp, 30 predicted proteins | sample Higcelweek5metaG_FD_187173 | JGI IMG/M metagenome (GOLD analysis project Ga0209373, IMG submission 187173) | Freshwater pond sediment microbial communities from the University of Edinburgh, under environmental carbon perturbations - High... | ecosystem: Environmental > Aquatic > Freshwater >... | reverse complement strand
GTTGCGGCTGCCGAGGAGACAGACCCATCACGTAAAAGGTCGCTGTTACAAGAAGCTGTAAGCATACAGCAACAGATTACTGACCTTAATGTCGCAGAGATACAGAAGAGGATTGATGCCGAGGAGCAGTATTACAAAACGCTGTTTAACGCCAGTGATAAATATTGGGAGTTTGTTAAGTCCAATCTCATAGGCATCATTAAAAATTATGATGTTTATTTCAGTCAGACAGAGGCTAATGCAAAGAGGCTTAATGACCTTAATTATCAGCTTTCGTTAGGAGATTTAACGCCTTCACAAGCAAAAGAACGTGAAGGGCTGATGATGCTGCAAGCCCTGATGAGTGATTATACAAGACTACAGGATGAACTGTCAAAGAAAGGTCAGTGGGAAGTATTCTTGGGTATGCTTGGAGAGGTTAGGCAGGCTGCTGCTGATGGTGATGCAGCTATATTACGTTTAACAAAACAGATAACAACCTTAGGTATCACACTTGATAAGGCAGGCGAAAAAAAGGATGTAATAGCTCCGAGTATTACGTCAAAGATGCCTGATGTCAAATGGCTTGAGCCTGACGTTGACGAAACAAATCAATCTTATGCTGAGATCAAAGCAAATCTTGAGGAGATTGATGCGATGACTAAACAGATGGGTATTGAACTTGATAATTACAACGCAAAATTGGAATTTCAGCGTGACGTATCAATGCAGATTACAGGGTTATTCGAGGATATGTTTTCATCAGGGATAAAAGGATGGGAGGAGTTCGGCAAGGCTGCTTTGGATGCTATCAAATCTATCATAGTAAAGTTGGCAGCACTGGCAGCAACCTATTTAGTACTGTCTATGATACCTGGCTTTGCAGAGTTCCTTTCACTTATGGGAGGGTTTAAAGGATTTATGACACAAGGTATGGGCTTGGGTACTGTCCCGGTTAAGGCGGGTGGTGGTGGCATGGCTGTTCTTAAAGGCAGAGACATTGTTTATTCGAGTGCACGCAGTAGTAATTCACTTGGAGGGTTAACTTAAATGGCATTCACTGTAACGCATAGAGCAGAGTTTACCGATATTAACGGCGTTGATTGGCGTGTTGATATTCTTAAAGATCAGGCGCAAGCTGCTATTGCTACGTTACAAGTTACAGGCGAACCTCTGAATATTGAATGGCTCACTCCCGGTGACAGTCTCATACTTAACCCTATCAAAGGCTCAACGGCTACATTAAACTTAGAGTGTAATACCAACTTTGAGTACATCGGCTTTTACTCTTCGGAGGATATGGTCTATAAGATGAAGATATACTACGGAGCAGGTAATACACTTTACTGGCAGGGATGGTTAACGAGTGATTACACTGAGCCGTATGACGCAGTACCCTACACTGTGTCTCTTGTAGCCGCTGACGGGCTTGGGTTGCTCAGGTCGCTCAATTATGATAACAGCGGTGCTCTGTATAACGGCCGGGATGAGGAGAGCGACATTGTGCTTAAAGTGCTTGCCAAGATAGGTTACACTCAGTTTACCGAGTTCTGTAACATCTACGAGGATCGTATGGCTGATGCCACGACTGACAGCCCTATGAACCAGGTGCTTATAGATCAGGATGTGTTTATTGACAGCGATAACATTGCATTTGATTGTTATACTGTTCTTGAGAGCATACTGTTGAAGTATAACGCTATCATTAGGCAGCATCTTGGGGAGTTTGTCATATTCCGTCCTATTGAGCTTATCGGGGATATAGTTTACGGTCGGGTATTTCCGGGCGGGGCAGGGACACACATAGACCCGGATCAGTTCATACAGCGTCCTATATTGTCAGCAACAAGTGACATAATTGATATTCCCGGTGGTGTGTTGATGATGCAGTCACCGCTGAGTAAGTTTACAGCGGAGCAGGATTATGGGTATAAGGAAAGCTGGATTGAAAACCACAGATTTAGCCCTGACAGCTTTGACCGTATTACTGAACATTTTGATTACTGGACTATCTCAGGTACAAATGTATTTCATCCCTTGCAGTTCCGCACCAGCGAGCCGGAAGGGTTGCTCATTAACCCTCATATTGCAGGGCCGTATATTTTACAGTATTTCGGTACTTATGCTCGGCAGTCAGCATCGGATACGTTCCGGTTTGAGTTTGACTATAAGTTCATCAATGACACAGGGGCTGATGTTTCTCCGGGTATATTCGGCATAGCTCTTATGACTACCGTCACACCTTATTATCTTACACACCCAACGCCTGATGATGATACGACTGCTGTATGGGATACACCAATAGTTGCACTATCCGTAACTGAGGCTACCGTAACAAAGGGACAAGGGCAGTGGAAGACATGGACACGGTATGTTACCGGCCTTCCAGAAAGCGGATCTCTTATTATAGTCTTATATCCTCACGCATCGCTTTATTTGTGTATCAATAACGTGCGCTTTTATGCTACGAGCGATACAACACAGGCACTAAAAAAGAAAAAGAAAAAGTGGTATCAGGGATTATTAAAGGGTTTATTCAGTTTTACTGGCATGGTAGGAGCTGCAACGGCTACAGCAGCACGGAGGTCTGTTACTGATGTGGAGGAGATTGTATCAAATGAATATTCCGCCACTAATGCCATCACCGCACCTGAGATAACGCAGGATTATATTTTAGGTGACTGTGCCAATACAGGTATTCATAACGTCATTGAGCAGTTTAAAGGCTCTTTGGCCATAGCCACGACAGCAGGCTCACTTAATCAGACGGCTATTGACTTTGTTAACTCATGGGCACTTGATTACCTTGCCGGAGGGGTAATACTGACGAGCAACGGGGCAGATGTGATATTCACCTCCGACACGCCCGGCACTGATTTTACAGGGGCTACTACAATCACCAACGCTACAGGCACGCTTGCGGGCGGTGTGGTTAATACTACAGCCAACGCAACAGGCACAGCACAGGTTACAACCATAACCCTGACAGGATCATCAGGGGTAGCACATATAGTCTTTAACGGCTATACCAAATGGGTTATATGGAATACTAACCTTACCGACACGGCAACAGATTTTGTAACTGCCGAGGAGAGTTGGTTCGTAGTTTTCAATATTACATTAACCTCAGCCGGTGCAGATCTTATTTTTACAGAGGCAGTGCAGGTAGGAGGGTTCTCAGTTATAACAATACACAATAACTCAGGCAACCTTAACGGAGGATTTACACCCGCTAAACAGACTGCCGCTGTAGCTGCTGCTGCAAGGGTTGACACGGTTACTCTTACAGGATCAACAGGTACGGCTAATATCCTCTGTGACGACACTACCAAACTGGCAACATACTCAGCTACTGCAGGAGTAGATTATACTGTGTCATGGCACACGGGCAACCATCCGGGCAACGCTGAGGCAAAACCTCTGATAGAGATAGTAGCCGATGAGATAGCATCATTGCACAGCAAGGGCAGGCACTTTATACAGCTTAACATGGCAGAAGCAGCGGGTGACCCTGTCAATTACTATCCTATTTATAATCTGCAAGACCCGTATAACGTGACAGGAGCAGACTATAAGTGTTTTGCAACCAACAGGGCAAACTTTGATGTGCGTAACAGGGAATGGACAGTTGACATAATTGAAATAGGAGTAAAATGATAATAAACGGCACTGACTTATATATGTGGCAGGATGATGTGCTTCTGGCAACATCCACATCTTACACCTTAAACATCGAAGTAGATCCACGAGAGCGTACTAATAAGGGCACAGGAACGATACGCACCTATGCCGCAGGGCTGATGGATGTATCAGCCTCATGTGACGGGCTGTTTGTCTATGATGGTAGTTATGATATTATCCGTGACGCTATTGTATTACGCCTGCCGGTTAAACTTGAGTTTGGTGAGAAACAGATAAATACCCTATTACTTGATACAACCATACAGTTTGACACAGGTTATTTTATTATTACCTCACTTGAGAAGTCAGCCGGTGATGCTGAGAATGCAACTTATAGCGCATCATTTAAACATTCTACAGGGTTTGGTAGGGGTGTTGAGACAGTAGATGAGTTTTATTGGGTATCACCAACAGGGGTAGATGGGGCAGGAGTGGACGGCTCGTCAGATACACCCTGGCTGACGCTTGCTTATGCTTGTACGAGAGTAACAACGGCAGGAGCAGTTATACATCTCACCGCAGGGACATTTACAGAGACAACTTATAGTGAGCTTGCAGTAGGGGTAAGCATAATTGGCGCAGGAGCAACAACAATCATTACAACGGCAGCAGCACTTGCTCCACTGATGAGATTGCACAGTGCAAGTCAGGGAACAGACGGTAATCAGAGTATAAGTTATCTGACTTTTGATGGTAATCTCACCGCTCAGACCTGTATGACCATGAAATGCCGTAGTAATGTAAAGATGCACCACGTAACGGTAGTTGATTTTCTTGGTGACGATGCTTCTGTTATTGATTGGGATGGCAGGGCTGCTGGTAGTGCTGCCCCGGCAACCTATGCAACAGGAAACGAGATATATAGCTGTACATTCACTAACAATAGTGATGACTTCTTATATGATGCGAGTACATACTTTGCCTATGCAGCCCTGAGCATTGGAGGACAGAGCGGTATGCTCATTCACACTAACATAATTGATAATGTTACAGGAGGGCGTTATGGTTATGGGATTAAGTGTATTGCCGGGTATCTCAGAGGATGTAAGATTTATGATAATACCATAGATACCAATATGAGAGATGAGGTTGGTATGTATTCATATGCTTTTGCAATAGAATTATGGACTGGCAAAGGTGGCAATGAGATATATAATAATGAATGTACCGGAGGCATTGACTTCTCAGGTTATGGATGGGATGACGCAGGTGGATATGGATTTGCTTTAAAGGTCTATGATAACATAATAGCACTTGCATCTCAACCCGTAACAATAGAGAGTGGATTAATATTTGAATCAGGATTTGACGGAGGTGTTTATGTATATAATAACTATGTCACAAACTTCCAGACAGCTTTAGTATTGAGTTTGCGTGAAAACTCCCTTGTGCAGAACATAGATGGCTTCTATGTTTATTACAACATATTTACCGAGATAGGACAAAGTGCAACCATGACAGGTTACGGTATGCAGTATAACATGGTCAAGACAAGCGCATCATACACACCTGCAGTCAATGACTTCAGAGTATATAACAACGTATTCTATAGAGCTGATGGTACAGTGCAGATATATGGCATAAACATGGTAGCAAAGGATAGTGTTACAGGTGTTGGTGCTGATTGGTCTAATGTTAGTGTAAAGAACAATATATGGTTTAATGTATATACTCCATGTAAGTGGGAAGATCAGACTATTGATATTATTGGCATAGATAAGAACATAAGTCACAACGCAACTAACAATAACAGGTTTGTTACATGCACAGTAACTAACGACACAGTAGTTGCAATGGTGACAGACGATCCTACATTCGTATCGGCATCTGATTACCATCTACAGGCAGGTTCACCGTGTATCAATGCAGGTATAGATGTAGGTCTGACTACCGACTATGATGACCAGGCAGTGAGCGACCCACCTGAGATAGGTGCTTATGAATACTAATATGATGATGATAATGAGCAACATAAGAAGGGATAGGGGGTGTCGGAAATATTTTATAGGTAGCCGTCAAACCTCAGCCCTCACTTGTTTAACAAATATTATTAAGACTAATTCTAATTAAGCCATGATAATCAATCCATATTACCCACCGGAGCCTCCACAGATAGGAAAAACCATGTCAGCACCTGGCAGAAAGAAACGCAGACGGAGGTATGGTAAAGTAGGCGGTGGTGGTATCTCGTGGAGTTCCTACTGGGCGACACTAATTTCAGCTACGGTTGAGAACGCTGCGCCTACTAATGTAGTATTGACATTCCCAAGTGAGGGCACGTCGGTTGCAACAGACATAACCGCAACTGTTAATGGAGCAGCAAGAGTTGTTAGTTTAGCATCATGGACAGGTGGCGTATGGACGGTTGTATTAGCCTCTGCGGTAGCGGATGGAGATATTATTATAGTGACATTTGCACCTTCTGGTGGGGCAGCTACTGTTGAAAATAATGTTTATACATTATATGATGATTTTATAACCGATGATTCAGCGCCCGTAACATCACCAAGAACTTGCGAACCCGGCCCCGGAGTATTAACAATTACTGATACAACCAATAAGGTTAGTATTGCAAGTAATATTGTAACATTATCTGGATATGGATCACAATTAGCCGACCCTAAAATAGTAGGCCCAACAAGAACAAATCAAGTGGGCGATTTGCTATATCTTAAATTTACTGGTAACATAAGGATTGGATACCAAAGAACGGGGTTAACCGCAATAAATGGAGGACTGCTCACTATCTCAAATGGTATGTATCCCTATAATTATGGGAATACAATTAATGTAAGTCAGGCTATCCAAGCGGGAGTAACCTATGAATTAGCGATAATAAAGGCTGACGTTGGCTGTATAACAGCAATTAAGGGCGGTATCTATACTGACTGGACATTAATTTATTTAGCTAACGCATTTGCTAATATTTATGATTGGTACTCTTCAAGTCTGTATGTAGATGTTTATACGTCGGGAACGATAAGCGATATGTATGAAATAAAATTAGGGGGATTGTGGGGCAAAACTAATTTATATAGTAACGTTTACAAAAGAGCGGCAGTTACTAATGGAGAAACCTTCACAGCTGAGAGTGCAAATATGTTTATGCAATTCTCATGGATTCCCGCAACGGGCGAAACATTAGATATCCTTTTTAGAAGGCAGGACGACGATAATTGTTGGATATTAAGATGTGTACAAGCCGGAGGCGGAACGGGAACTCTGACTTTATTTGAAAAAGTATTGGGGACGGAAACGCAGCGAGCACAAAAAACCGGAGTTGATACATCAGCCGGTGCAGTAACTAATTATTTTATCAAATGCCAAGGTAATATAATAATATTTGGGCAAACTGCATTAGGCAATAGCTATACAAGCGCTACGTTTAATACACAAACAGGAATAAAAATAAACATTTCATCAACTGGAATAGTGCAGAAATTTATTGCTTATCCCACGCAATTTCCCGCCTCATTCATTCCACTTACCATGACTCGTGGAGAGTTGTCTAAAAACATATTCTTGCTTGGAGATAGCAAGACTCAGGCCGCCACTTTTGAAAATACCCTCGCATACAACATAGAGGATGCTAATGATTTTGGATGTTATTGTTCAAGACCAAATAAGTACGGTTTACCCGGGGCCAGCGTAGAAGGCATACAGAACGTAATTGATGCTCAATTGGCGACAAGACTCCACAGGGCGGATTATGCGTTAATAAATTTGGGTGCTAATAATATTGAAACGGTAGATTTTGCTCCTTTTGAAAGCGACTATTTATACATAATAGATGCTCTTACAACAAAGTGGCCCAGCGTTCAGATTTATCTTGCTTTAGTGTGGGTAAGAAACTATGAGGCAGCTTGTGACGTAATCAACACTCACATAGCAAATGTAATAGCACAGAGAACAAACGTTCATCAAGGCTTTGATGAGAGGATATGGTTAGAAGGCGGAGATGACGGCGCCACAATGACAACCGATGGTATTCATTATTCTGTTGCAGGAAATATTGAAGCAGCCAATCAATGGAAGACGGTATTAGGGCTTTAGTGTAGTTGCAAATAAACGAATGGATAAACTTAAACACTTTCTCGCCTGTGCAGCGGTGACGCTGATAGTGCTGATACTCTTTGCGGTTATCCCTCATGGGTATTTGTACGGATGGGACAAAGGCATAGCCGTTATCATTGGATGCCTTGCCGCAGTAGGTAAAGAGCTGATTTGGGATTTGTGGCTGAAGAAGGGCACGGTTGACTATTACGATTTCTTTTGGGGCGTGTGCGGGGCGTTTGCAGCTATGTTCGCATGGGTAATAGTAGAAACAATTATACTTTATATTTGATGACAGACCAGAAAGATTATAGAACTTATCTTGAATTGCAGTTTAAGACCATGCACGAAACCCTTGAGCGCATAGAGGGACAGACTAAACTCACTAATGGCAGGGTGACGGATTTAGAGAAGGAGCTTGATAAGGTTGATGAGAGACTAACGGGAGCGGTTAAGTGGGGCAAGCACGTTGTAGATACAAGGGTTACTAACTGTCCTAACGTAAAGAGGTTTGAGAAACTTGAGTTAAAAATGGAGAACCTCCATGACAAGTTAGAGGATGCTATGTTCTTTATCCGTCATCCAAAGGTATTCATCGGGGCGATAGTGGTTTTGGTTATAGCGGCGATAGCAACAATTGTCAAAGAGTATATACTAAACTAAGTAAGATGAAAGAAAAAATTAAGGCAGGCATCACCAGGCTGTATAAAAATAGCTGGTTTAATATGCTGAGCGTTATGATTACCGGGCTGATGTGCTTTGTGTTGCCGACAGTAGGGGCTATTTTGTGGTTCTTGTATTTTGTCGGATGGGGCTTCTTTGCTGAGAAAAAAGGTATCACGCAGTAATGTACTTTCAACCTCACGAGCTTGTCTGTCCGCACGTTTATCACAAATTTGCCGGTTACAGCCTTCAATTTGCGGATCCACGCCTGCTCAAATGGCTCGAATGGTTCAGGACTGCGATAGACAGACCTATAACCGTTAATACCTACGGCAACGGAGGCAAATACTCCCAACGTGGTTACAGGTGTAACCTGTGCTCACTTGTTAAGGATAAAACTTTGGCAGGTGAGATGTATTTATCGGCTCATACCCGCTTTCAGGCAGTGGATTTTAATGTAAACGATATGCTTGATGAGGAGATACGGCAGTGGATAGATAGGCACAAAAGAGATATGCCGATTAACATACGCATCGAGCAGGGAACGGTGGGCTGGGTTCATGTTGACGTTGCAAACGATGGATTTAACAAAATAATATACTTCTAATATGATTGCACTATCAAATTACTCAAAAAGGACACCTCCCACAGCCAAATGTATAGGAGATGTTATGTTATTCTCTGCTCCCTTGCTGTCAGGGGCGGTTATGGCTGCTCCCTTTACCGATGAGGTAAAGATGTGGGTAGTGTTCGGGTTAAACGTGATATTGGTTATCGGTAAGATAATAACTAAATTCTATGCTGAAACAGATACTGATATTACTCCTGATATTAACCAGTAGCTGTGCTACACAGCGAAGATGTGCTGAAAAGTGGCCTTTGCAGGATAGCGTGGCGTGGCATGATACCGTTTATTACGTCTCAGTTAAGACGGACACGGTTCACAGTATAGCACACGTCACTGATACCGTTTATGCCTCTACGGGCACGGCAGGAGGCTCGGCATGGATAATTAACGATACTATTTACCTTAAAGTATGGCAGAAAGACACTGTAATTGAGTACCGGGACAGCATAAAGACGATTTATGAGCAGCAGATAGTACCAGTACCTTGTAAAAAGTCACCGGTGCTGACAAAGATAATTGTAATTGTCGTGGTGTTATTGCTTATAGTGGGTTTGTTGAAGTTTGTCAGATAGTTGCGCTTGCAGGTGCGTTTGAGGGCGGTGGTTTGGGGTTTACACCGCCCTTTTATTATTTATACGCTGTCTAAATTAGGCTACTGATGTAAAATAATTGCCTTTCATGCGTTGTCATGTAAATAATAAGTAATAGCTTCGTTATGTAAATCCAGACTATGCAAACCAACAACAGATATTTAAGGATGGCCCGGCAGTCGGTAAGACATAGTCTGGATAACTTGTTTTGTAGCATCCGTGCGAGGCGGTTGCTCCGAGTGTCCGGGCTTTCCTTTTTTACTAACCAATTAAACCATAATAGTATGAAACCACAGCAAGTGTACACCGAGATCATGGAGTGCCGCACCCGCAAGGAGCTGAACCATGTCATCACCAAGTACGAAGACACCATCATCAGTCACAAGTGGCTGCATGAGATACTCAAAGCCACAATCAAGAGGCTTACGGCAGTAGCTAATGTAAAACAGATATACCAGACAAACTAATGTCAATTATTGCAACTAAGCCGGAAGGCAACTTTAAGAAGGTTGAGCCGGGTAACTATGTAGCCAGGTGCTACAAGATGATCGAAATCGGAACCGTTGACGAAACCTACAACGGGGAACTGAAGAGGGTTAAGAAGGTGCAGCTAACGTGGGAGCTACCCACCGAGATGGAGATATTCCACGAGGAGAAAGGCTACGAGCCGTATGTGGTAAGTAAGACTTATACCCTTAGTATGCACGAGAAAAGCAACTTACGCAGGGATTTGGAGAGCTGGAGAGGCAAGGGCTTTACGGAGCTGGAGGCAGCTAAGTTTGATATTACCAAGCTCTTGGGTGTACCCTGTATGCTTAACATCATCCACCGGCCCGGCAAGGTAGACCCTTCTAAGAATTATGTGGAGGTAAGCAATATCAGTAGTATGCCGAAAGGTATTGACTGTCCTGATCCGCTTAATCCTACCGTGAGGCTGGAATATGACAACTGGGATCAGGAGACTTTTGACGGACTGAGTGAGTATCTGAAAGAAAAGATACAAAGCTCTGATGAATACAAGTGGATGAACAGCGGTAGCAGCACCCCGGTACAGGTAGATGACATAATAACAGGCTTACCCTTCTGACATGGCAAATGATATAACATATACTCCGGTATTGATAAGTATATCAGATGAGCCTAAGATTTATACCAAGTTTGAGGTTAAGATGCTTTGTCTTGATGCGATGAAATGGGCTATGGATAACGCTAATGATGAGGTTGAAAACTTCGACCCTAAGCAGTTTTTTAAACTAAATAATCTTGACTAATGGAAACAATGAAAGCATTATCAATCATCTACGCTGCACCGAGCACCTATGATGAGATACACAACTTCATCTACAAAGCTAAGAAAGAGCTTTTAAACGGTGAGTACAACCCTCTTGACGTTGAGGTACAGCTAAAGGCAATGGAAGAGGTTATCAAACAGCTTCGGGCTGATGAGGATATTAAGGCCGCTGTTATTGCTGAGGCTGAGAAATACGGGCGTGGGATGTTTGAGCACAGAGGTTGTAAGCTACAACTGCGTGAAGGTGGTGTTAAGTACGATTACTCCGGCTGTGGTGACACTACCTGGAGTATGCTTGACGCTGAGATAGCAGCCGTAACAGAGGCTAAGAAAGCACGGGAGAAGTATTTACAGAACCTGCCGCCAGAGGGTGCTATCACTCCTGACGGGGAGAAGGTGGTAAGGCCGAGTAAGACAAGTAAATTAACAATAGCAGTAACACTTAAATAACATGAAAAAACTGATTACATTTTCGCTTTTTGCGCTGCTCCTGAGCAGTTGCGTTTGTACATTCTCACAAGTGCCTCCGCAGTATTTACAGGTGGGCGAGGGGTGCGGTGCGGCCCTGCCGGATTACCTACCTATGTTCACCTACACCGATAACTGTGGCATTGACACAGTATGGCAGTCACCGACACGGGGGAGCTGGCTGACAACTCCTACTACTACCGTGCTGATACGGGCTATTGACAACTTCAATAACCATACTGATTTGATGTTTACCGTGACGCTTATTGACACTGTACCTCCGGTAATAACGCTTGGCGATAGCACACTGATTACGGGCTTGTATGAGCAGATAGACGCAATATATAACATAGCCGACAGGATACTTGCCACAACGGATTTATGGGCAGATGGGCAGAGAACTGATACTATACCTGTTTGGGAGGATTACTTCAATAATACCCTTATCAGCTGGACTGATCCGGGGCACGCCTTCACGGGTGAGGGCATGAGGGTGTGGACTTTCGGTGAGGTTGGTGACACTATAATCATTCGATAATGGAAGAGCAGTTTATTGAGTTCCTAAAGGAGCATAAGGTTAAGCTGGCTTTTCAGAAAGAGCTGTTAAACCACAGAGGCATCACTATAAACAAATACCTGTCCCGGTATAGCTGGAGAAAAGCAGGGGTGGGTAAGGTTTTACAGAATGCTTTCAGGTTTATAGAGACTGAGGCAGGGCGTGAGTTCTGGCTTGACATTAACGACAAGTGGAAGGAGTACGTTAACGGGTTGAAGAAATGAAAACCTTTGTCTTTGCCGGACAGATAGATGGTTACAGGGGATTAGCTGATCGCTCAATGAAGATTAGCATTGTGACATCTGCTGAGGCAGCGCCCGACCTTGTGGCTAAGATTTCAGAGGCTACACGTAACGCTTGTACCATTGCTATATCACCTGATGCTTTTAGTCCGGCAGACATAGATACTCTTGATAAAATTAAGGTTGATTATGACGATGGTGGGAAAACTCCGGGCCAGCGCCTCCGGGCAGTCATGTTTCGTATGTGGGAGCAGAATGATGAGAGGTATGACACTTTTACTGACTATTACAATGCTCACATGGAGAAACTGATAACACACTTTAAAAGCAAACTGGCATGACTAAGCACTGCCGTGTTTACATGGATTACTGGGGCTACGGCATCGAGGACTTTGTGCCTTGTGAGATGTGTGGCAGGAAGGCCGTTGACGTGCACCATATTGACGGCAGGGGTGAGGGCATGGATGTTATAAGTAACCTGATGGGGCTTTGCCGTTACTGTCATACTAAGGCACACGACAAGCTGAATGTAACGGTGGTGCAGATACTACATGATGAGTTTATGAAACTTAACGGATGGTGAGATGCTAAACAAGATTTATAACATCAAAGACATCGTTTACCACCTCCTGCTTAACTGGCCGGAGATGAGGGACAACGACAGACAGCTCATGCTTAACGTGTGGGATAGACAGGATGGAGAACTAATTAATAAATCATTTAAGGACTTCGCTTGGGATTTTAAGACGGGAAGGTTTGCTGACCCTGAGAGCATCAGACGGACACGGCAGAAGCTGCAAGAGCTGCACCCTGAGCTAAGGGGCAGAACATATAACGGACGGCAGCGGATGGATACTATTATGAGTGAGGCAATGATAAAGATGAAGATATAATTTTTTAAACATAGTACTAACTAATACAAATTAAAATCATGAAAACAAGTAACAAAGTTGAAGTAAAGGAATTTAACATTCAGACAGTAAAAATTCCAATCGTAGGTGTGTCACCGCTTATCGTTCACAAGTGGAGCGAAAAGGCAAAGAGAGAAATTCAGGACAAGCAGGGTGGTGTGGCTAAGAACAAGAAGCATGACATCCGTGTACCGGAAGATGACTTCGAGCAGGCTAAGCACGTTTCCCCAGAGGGATGGGAGGGTTTCCCGGCCGCTGGTGTGAAGGCTGCAATGATACGTGGTGCTAAGATGATTGGCATGGTAATGAAAGACACTCAGATGGCATTCTTCGTGAAGGCTGACTGCGAGGAAACACAACTTATCAGGATTTACGGAGAGGCAAGATTAAGGACCGACATGGTACGTGTTGGTATGGGTTCTGCTGACATCCGTTACAGACCGGAATATGTTGAATGGTCCGCTGTACTGACGGTTGAATTTAACGCAGGTATTATCAGCATGGACCAGATATTTCAGCTTGTTAAGGCTGCTGGTTATGGCTGTGGTATTGGTGAGATGCGTCCTGAGAAGGGCAAGTTTAACTATGGTCGTTTTGAACTTGATAATGTTGCATAATTATGGAAGGATATAGCTGGAGAATTAAGGGCTTAAACAAAGGAGTTGAAGCCGCTGCGGTCGCTGAAGAGCTGGACCGGATTAAGAACCTAAATGGTACGCTCACGCCTACCTTAATTGTTGAGGCTGCTACACCGAAGCGGTCCGTATTACATCCGCTGTTTGAATGGGATGATGAGGTTGCAAGTTATCATTGGAGGATACAGCAGGCGAGGATTATTCTGAATAACATACAGGTGGTTGTTATCTCTGATGGTGAGACACGCAACCTGGATGTGTACGAGGTTGTATGTAGTGGTGAGGGGTATAAGAGTATCGCTACGTTTGACGCTGACGATGTGGAGTTTGTAAGGAAGACCACACGCAGTCAGTTGGTATCTATTCAAGTTAAGCTAAAGACTTACAATCAGTTTGAAAAGGTCAGAGAGCTTATTAAGGAGGCTATTGAGGCAATGGCATAGATTGGCAGGTGAGGTGAGGTATGATTAGGTACGGTAAGGTGGGGTGGGGTCCGGTTCGGTGCGGCAGGTGTGCTTAGGTTTGGTCCGGTGCGTATAGGTCCGGTTGTGTACGGAGAGGTGTGGTAAGGCAGGTAAGGTACGGTGTGGTACGATGGGATACGGTGCGGTATGGAGTGGTTTGGTAAGGCAGGTGAGGCTTGGTCCGGTAAGGTCGGTTAAGGTGAGATTAGGTACGGTATGGCGAGGAGAGGCAGGTGCGGTGGGTTGGGGTTTCGTTAGGTTTGGCATGGTGCGGTCAGTTGAGTTTTGGTACGGTGAGGCAGGTGCGGCAAGGTTAGGAGCGTTGGGGTGCGGTTGGTATGGTAAGACAAGGTTTGTTAAGATAAGTCATGGTATGGCAGGTGAGGTTTGGTAATGTGAGGTATGGCACGTCATGGTGAGGCTTGGTTAGGCAAGGTGAGATTTGGCAGGTATGGTAAGGCGAGGTCCGGTGCGGAGTGTTCTGGTTTGGATAGGTACGGTAGGGTACGGTTAGGCAGGTGAGGTTAGGTGAGATGGGGTTGGGTATGATCGGGTAAGACGGGGTGAGGTGAGGTTTGGTTTGGCAGGTATGGTTATTAAACTTAATAAAAGTAATTTATGAAAGACCCTTGTTTTTTATTTTATAGTCAAGATTTTCTGACCGGAACGATGCTTATGACTAATGAGCAGAAAGGAAAGTATATAACCTTGCTCGCTTTGCAGCATCAGAACGGTAAATTGTCGGAGGATGATATGCTTACTATCTGCGGCAGCTTTGATGCAAAGATTTGGGCTAAGTTTCGCAAGGACGAGCAAGGGTTTTACTACAATGAAAGGATGTTATTAGAAACGGAGAGACGTGCTAAATACAATCAAAGTAGAAGAAAGAACCTAAAAACGGAAGACCATATGGACGCCCATATGGAAATAAGAAATAAGAAATATGAAATAGAAATAGAAAAGGGAAGTAAGAAATACAATAATATACCGCCGCAGCTTTCTGAAATTACTGAGCGTATGGCCGAGCGTGAGATAACATCCTTCACCGCTGATGCGTTCTTTGCCTTTTACGAGAGCAAGGGATGGAAGGTAGGCTCACAGACAATGCGCAACTGGGATGCCGCTTTGACAACGTGGAATAACCGGGAGCATGACACGGCTACTAAAGCTCCTGCCTATGCTCCTAAGTACAAAACCTACGATGAGATGTGTCAGCTTGCCCTTAACAACAAAGACATCTGGCAGCAGATGACCGCACTCAACTTACCTGATATGCCTAAAACAGTATGGGCGCACCCTAACGATGTTGCAAAACATAACCTAACCAAATACGCAGTAAAATAATTGACAAATGACGGAAAAACAATTTGAAACACTAATGAATAGAATATGGAGCTTACAGATAACTCTATGGATAATAATGTGTTTTCTGGCTTTTATTGCTGGTAGTTTAAGGGTAATGTTGAATGATTAAGTTATTCAATATAGACTGCATGATTAAGATGGCGGAGTACCCTGACAAGTATTTCGACCTTGCTATTGTTGACCCGCCGTACGGGATAGACATAGCCAAGACAGGGCAAGTGGGGGGGGGAAAGTGTGCTGTAGTCAGTCAATATAAAAAGAGTGAATGGGATAATGACACCCCATCAATAGAATACTTTGAAAAGTTAAGGAGGGTATCAAAGCATCAGATTATCTGGGGCGGTAATTATATGATTGACTATTTATATAACACGCCCTGTTTTATCGTATGGGATAAAGACAATACAGGAAACTTCGCTGATGCTGAATTGGCATGGACATCATTTAAAAGTCCAACAAGAATATTTAAATATAGATGGAACGGAATGCTTCAGGAAAACATGAAGGCGAAAGAAGACCGCATCCACCCCACCCAAAAACCCGTACAGCTTTACAAGTGGCTTTTAAAGAACTACGCTAAACCTACTGACAAGATACTTGACACTCACTTAGGCAGTGGCTCGTCTGCTATTGCCGCTTATGACTTCGGCATTGCTGAGTTTGTCGGCTGTGAGATTGATGCTGACTACTACACTGCTGCAAAGAAACGCTTTGACATACATTGTTTACAAACCAAACTATTCTAAACTATGAAAAAACTTATGATGACCAGTGACGAGTATTACAACCGCAAGAGGACTGAGGATTATCTTGAGGAGGAGATGCGCACGATGAAGGGATGCCGGACATTCTTTTTTATCCTCCTGGGTTTGTTGGCAGTGGCAATAGCAGCAGCGATATGGCTATGACACTTGAGCAGTACACCTGCGAGTTATTCGGATGTTGTGTTGAGGACTTGTTTACACCCAAACGGTTTAGGGAGATTGTCAACTCACGCCAGGTATGTATGTGGATGATGCATAAGTACAGCAGCAGCACCCTACGCTATATAGGAGATTACTTTAACCGTAATCATGCAACGGTGGTACACTCAATTATCACTGTTAACAATCTCTGTGCTACCGACAGGCAGTTTAAGGCTAAGGTAGATAAGATATGTGACAGGCACGCTGAGTTGGAGATACCGCTTACATTGTCACTGGAGATATACAGCGGATGCAAGGTTGAAAATGACGAACTGATAATAGTATGACGATGTTTGTAATTGGAATGATAATAGCTGTTGCGGCCCTGTGTTGCATAGGCTTTGAGGTTGTTAAATACCTAAAGACAAGAGAGAAATGAAGACAGCAAAAGAGTTTTGGAATACTCAAGTCCCTACTGATGCTAATAAAACGTATGTCAGTGATTTTTGGGCATCAAAGTTTGACCATAAAGATATGTTCAGATTTGCAGAAGCCTATGCCGCCCTTGCGGTTGAGGAGGCAACGAAAGACTACTACCCTAAAGAGTTTGTTATTGCCTTTATAGATTGGTTAGACAAACTTCAACCATCTCAAAGAACATCTGTATGGTCTAAGGATGGACAATATAATGGACTATTTACAATGGACAATGAACAATTACTGGCAAAGTTTAAAGAAAGAGTTTGGAAGGAGAATGAGCAATGAAGACACCCGAAGAACTCCTGAGAGAGTTCGCAGAGAAATACTTCGATGTGAATAATGGAGAAAAGCATTGTTTCGCTCCTGAAGATTGTTATTGGAGGATTAGCGACACAAACATTTGTACTTCTCCTGATAAATGCGATTGGAATAAGGATAAGATAGATTTGTTTCTATCCGACCTCAACGCCCTTCTCGACAAGCTGATGCCAACAGAGGAGGAGGCAAAAAAAGAAGCCGAAGAGTTATTTGAAGGAACAGAAAGGAGTTTTACAAAAGGTATGTATTCGGGTTTTCTATTCTGTTATGAGTGGTTTCGCAGCCGTATGAAAGGATGAGATACGTTAACTACATCATCAACGGACATCCGGTGCAGCCGGAGCAGTTGGGAATAATAGCTATCCCTGCTGTGGTGTTTGCTATCCCTGCCCTGGTAGGGTTGCTTGGTGGGGCGGTGCTTATGGATGGTGGCAGGCTGATTAAACTTAAATACCTGTTGTATCAGAAGCAGCAACGTAAGATGAGATACTTAAAGAACGTGGTGGTATCACTGGGGCATAGTAAGGATGAATGGATAATACTCAGAGCAGCATGACAACAGCAGAAGCTAAAACAATGATAGGGCAGTATGGCCTGATACACGCTAACGGCGACAACTACCCCAAGTGGTTATACGGCAGGATAGCAGAGGTTGACAGGACTTGCCTTGAGTTTATAGACAATCACGAGTTTATCCACATCTTTAAAGTGTCGAAGGTTATTTCCTTTGAGCTGAAGGAGTTTACGGATAAGAGCGAGTAACTACACCTCAACCTATTTGCTGAAGCCGCATCACGGGAAACTGTTTTGCGGTTTTTGCGTTATTAACCATGTGTATTATAACTTGTAAATAAAGAGTATCAGAATTAAGTAACTCATAATGCGTTTATGGGTTAAATTGCGTGTATGGTTAGTACAACGGTCATATTACGGGAGGGATTAAGGTTAAAGAGTTCTCTTTATGACAGTCCGTCTCAGGTTAGGTTTCAAATCCCTCCCGTCTTATGACTACCTACACCTATCCACTCAGCTACTTCAAAGAATACTTTGTTCCTCCATGTCACGCATGGCTTTGGTTTCCATATAACATCTGCCTCAACTGATGCCTACCATCACACTTGCCAAGACAAAGCCACGAGAGGTAACAATCAACAAATCTGCTTATCAGAAGATTTACAATACGCCACGCTGGAAGCGGCTGCGCAAGTACAAGGTAACAGAAAACCCTGTCTGTGAGGTGTGCGCTGCCAAAGGTTTAACAGAGCCGGTTAAGGAGGTTCACCACAAGATACCCTTTGACATTAACGACATTGATTACGATCTGGCATACGATTATGACAACCTCATATCGCTGTGCATAGCTTGTCATAAGGAGGCACACGAGAAGCTGCACCAACCCATGCGGCACTTCCCTACTAATACTGAATATCGCAATGCTTGATATAGTAAACAAATATTGCGATGATGTTCTCACCGGAAAGATCCCAAGTGGCATCCATTTACGGAATGCTGTTGCAAGGTTCAAGAAAGATATGAGTTGCGCTGGCAAGGTTGAAGGCGAGCAGGCTTGGGATTTCCGGGAGGGCGCTGTTACAAAGGTTGTCAACTTCATTCACAAGCTCAAACACTTTACAGGCACTTATTCCGGTAAGCACTTCGAGTTACAGCCCTGGCAGTATTTCATAGTAGCTAACATCTACGGCTTCTACAACCATGACGGGACACGCCGCTTTCAGACCGGATATATCGAGATGGGACGTAAGAACGGCAAAACCGCTTTAGTGGGTGCGTTATCGCTTTATCATCTTATTGCTGACGGTGAGGCCGGAGGGGAGATACTCTTTACCGCTAACTCACTCGATCAGGCAAAGATAGGTTTCAGGATGGTTGACGGGTTTGCTACGGGTTATAATCCTGACAAGCGGATGCTTAAACACAGGTTTAAGGATATTTACTACGATCAGAATAACTCATTTATCAGGGTATTGGCAGCGGATAGTTCTAAGTTGGACGGATACAACTGTTCGGTAGGGATAGTTGATGAATACCACTCAGCTCCCACATCATTTGTTAGGGATGTTCTCCGCTCGTCAATGGGTATGAGGACCAATCCGCTGCTTATCACCATCACTACCGCAGGCTTTGATAAGAACCTTCCGTGTTATGAGCTACGCACTGTAACCTCTGACATTATATCCGGCAACAAAACTGACGAGAGCTTCTTTGGTGTCATCTATTCCCTTGACGATAAAGATGATTGGCACGACCCTGCAACATGGATTAAGGCTAACCCTAACCTGGGAGTAACTGTTAAGCAGGACTTTATTGAGAAGCAGGTTTTGCAGGCTATCAACTCCCCCGCTGATGAGGTAGGTGTAAAGACCAAGAACCTCAATATGTGGTGTGACAGTGGCAAGACATGGATACCGGATGAATATATCATAAAATCTACCGATAAGATTAACATAGATGACTTCAAAGGCGAGGAGTGTCATATCGGTGTTGACTTGTCATCCACTACTGACTTAACAGCAGTGGCTTATCTGTTTGTCAAAGACGATAAGTATTATTTCATCAATGACTATTATATACCTAAAGAGACACTTCACAAAAAAGTTAATGCTGATGTAGACCTGTACCGCACATGGGCCTATCATGGTTTCCTCAAGACAACTTCCGGCAACGTGACCGACTATGACTACATCACAAGGGATATGCTTATGGTAGATGAAAAGTGCGATATAACCAGAGTATTCTATGATAAATATAATGCTGCGGCATGGGCTACTCAGTGCGAGGAGCAGGGTATAAAGATGATGCCGTTTCAACAGACTATTGGCAATTTTAACAACCCTACGAGAGAGTTTGAACGACTGATGCTATGTGGCAAGGTTGTACTAAGCGATAACCCTATTACAAGATATTGTTTGCGTAATGTTGAGCTGCGGCATGACTTCAATAACAACGTCAAACCGCTTAAAGACAGTGAGAAAAAGAAGATAGACGGTGTTATCGCTTGTCTTCAGGCTCTTGCTGCATGGCAGGAAACAAACAAATCATTCCACGGTACGCAAATTTTCTGAATGGTTGAGTTACTACATATAGACTGCATGACCAAGATGGCGGAGTACCCTGACAAGTATTTCGACCTTGCCATTGTTGACCCGCCTTATGGGATAAAAAGATTTGAGAAAAATGT
>Ga0209373_10002159_pt1 | contig 20434 bp, 20 predicted proteins | sample Higcelweek5metaG_FD_187173 | JGI IMG/M metagenome (GOLD analysis project Ga0209373, IMG submission 187173) | Freshwater pond sediment microbial communities from the University of Edinburgh, under environmental carbon perturbations - High... | ecosystem: Environmental > Aquatic > Freshwater >... | reverse complement strand
TCTGCATAATAAGCCATTCCTCTTTCTTCAAAGAATTTAGCATTATATATTTCAACACCTGGTATAGGATAAGTAAATATTGTAGGTATATTCTTTACTGCAGATTCTGTACTAGTAATACCACCTGGTTTAGTTATTAATACATCACTTGCATCCATATATTCATCTACATTATTTTTATAACCCAAAGCAATAACACTCTTTTTATATTTCTTATCTAAATTATTCTTTAACTTTTCATTATTTCCACACATTACTATAGGTAAAACTTTTCTTCCATATTCATTTAATATCTCATCAATAATTAAATTAACTTTCCCATATCCAATCGTTCCTGTCATAATTAATGCAATTTTTTTATCAATAGGTAAATTTAATTTATTTCTTGAATCAATCTTAGAAATTCTCTTTTTAAATTTTTGAGAGACTGGTATACCAAATGGTAATATTTCTTTTTTATTTATTCCTCTTTTGATAAAACAACTAGTTAAGTCTTTAGATGGAATAACATAATAATCCGGTTTAAGTTCTTGCCATAAAGGTAGACATAAGTAATCTGTTGAGACAGTAATAAAATGTATATTTTTTTGTTTTTTATTTAAGAATGTTAATGTATGCCCCGGAAATAAGTGAGTAGCTATAACCATATCGTACTTATTATCCTCAATAAATTTTACAAGATTTTTTGCATACATTTTATTGTATCCATATAAAGGAGATTTTATTTTTGATTTATTATACAATTCTCCTAATACATATATAAATCTATATATTTCAGGTATTATTTTTATAACAGTATGCGATATATTTTCCTTTGTATTAGTCTCTTCAACTTTATTCGTGGAAATATTTGCATAGGCTATACTACACTCTATATTTTTTTTATTAAATTCTTCTTTTAATGCATTTGCAGCGGCACTGTGTCCTCCACCTGCGTTATGAGATAATATTAATACTTTCATATATTTCCCCTCTACTTAAACTCTTATTTACAAGATAAATTGTATAACTTAATAAAAATTAAGTCAAGAAAAAAGCAAGTTATACTTGCTTATTGTCTATATAAATCTGTTACTCCAACTCCATTTAAATCCATATTACGAGTTATTGCTATATAGCGGCTTATTGATAAGTCTTGTGCATAATCTAATACATATAGTCTACCATCTACTATATTATTCCATATACCTGCAGATATTCCAGAATATACTAGAACATCATTACCACCAGTTATATCTATACTATATATTGAATAGTTATATGCCATTCTATCAGTTGCATAATCTCCATATTTTGAATAAAATAATTTATTTTTATATGAATTTATTCTTGAAATAGTATTACCATCTGATAACCTAATAATTGAAATATTACTTCCATCTGGACTAGATTTCTTAATATTTGAATTACTATCTACAAATAATATATTTCCTTGTCCTATTACAAATTGATTAATTGCTTCAGAGAATAATTGTTTATTATTTTTTCCATCAGGATCAGCTACATTCAAATAATCATTTGAATCAATATAGTATAATTTATTCTCATATATTATACTTTGATATCCAGTGTTTTGAACTATTATTTCTTCATTTGTTCCATCTAAATTAGCTCTACAAATATTAGCTATTTCAGAGTCATGATCTGCTTGTCTCATATAATATATATATCCTTTATAAAAATACATATTATAAGTATAACTTGAATTTAATAATTCAAGATTAGTACCATCTGTTCTTATTCTATATAACTTATATGATGCATCTATTTTTATTCCTGGATTGCCAGAAAAATATAACCAACCTTCATATACGACAAATGACCATCCAAATCCATCAAATATCTTTTTAGTATCTCCTGTTGTTAAATTTCTAGAATATACATGAGTATCTCCCTTAGTATCAAATGTTGAATAAAAAGCTGTATTTCCATCAACAAAGTAAAATTGACCATTAACTATATTACCTAAATCATCTTTATTAACGCCCTTAGATACAATTGATGAATTACCATATTTCTTATCATTAATAGTAGGTGTTACTTTAGAATCAACGATTAATATAGTTGAAGTTGCTATTATAGAAATTAATAATAAACCACCAACTTTAACAATATTTAATTTTGGTAACATAAACATTAAAAATATAATTGCTACAAATATAACAGATGATATTACCCACGATATCCAATTAACTTTAAATATTAATAGTAATATTACAGATAATAATAAAACTATAATAGTAAATATTAATCCCTTCATAGATAAATCTAACTTCATAAAATCTTTAATTACTTTATTTGAAGATTTCTTACTCTCTTTTGGTTCCTCCTTTTCGTTTAGATTTTTGCCACAACTCGGACAAAACTTTGCATTCTTAGTTAGTTTCTTACCACATTCAGTACAAAACATAAAATTAATCCTCCATTTTTTTATATTTTAGTGCTACTTATTTAAATTATATCATATATAAAAAAGATAGATACAAATATTTTATATCTATCTATTCATTTAATTTAAAATATATATTTAAATCAGTATTATTTCTTACTAGATTTAATGTGTAATTTCCACTTATCCATATTCCATCTGTTCCTAATGAATATCCTGCTTCTTTTATTGAATTTATATAATTATTATATATTTCATCTGTTATTCCACTTAATTCATAATTTACATGTTCTATACTTATCTCCATTGAACCTAAAGTACCACCACTTATATTTGGTATTATTTCTGAAAACTTATTTTCAGGTAATATATACGTTGGTTCTGGAATAACTGGTGGTGTTGGTGGTTCTGGATCAGTAACCGGTGGTTTTGAATCCGGTGTTGGATCAGCAACTGGTGGTTTTGGATCTGGTGTTGGATCCGGATCAATAACCGGAGGTTTTGGATCTGCTCCCAAATCTTCATATGGATCTTCAACAACAGGTTCCTCAGTAACTGGTTCTTCTATTACTGTTGGTTTCTTTATTTTCTTCAACTCAAACATTTCTTGTCTTAATTCATTATATTCATCCATTGGTGAACTCCAAGCAGATTTTATTTCTGTTGTTGGGGTTGCTGTAGGACTTGGAGAAGTTGTTGGTCCTCCAGCTGGACTTGGATTTGGTTTTGGAGTTTGAGTTGGATTAGGAGTTGGCGTTACTGGTGCAGCTGTTGGGCTTGGTATTTTTGGATTTGGACTTGGTTTTGGCGTTGCTGTTGGCACTGGTGTAGGATTTGGTGTTACTTCTGGCGTTGTTGTTGGATTAGGTTTTTTATTGGCTTCAATCAAGCTAGGTTCAAAAAGAAAATGATGCCACTCGAAACTTTGATATTGTCCTTCACCATCTTTAACTCCCGTTGATGTAATTTGTCTAAAACCATAAGACGCAAACAATTTAGAAACATCTAAAAATTGACTTTCTAAAGATATAAAGCGCATATTTTTTAATGATGGATGAGATCTTGTAACATCATCTACTTCAAGAATATTATCTAATCCATTTACTACATATTTTTGCATCTCTGGTGGGATATTTGTTCCTGGTTTTATCTTAAGATAAGGCTTTTTTATGGTTAATTTTTTTTTGTCAAAAATCTCTTCCAAAGGACCATCATAAGTTACATAAAAAACATCATATGCTGATCTTTCGGTTTTTTTATTCCAGACGGAATAATACACTGTATCTGAACCGCCGTTATAATTTATTCTTATACCTAAATTTGTTTGAAAGTCAAATGCATGTCCTGTTCCATGTCCATAAGAACCTTCTCCATCTTTCGCACCATTGTTATTAAAGCTACCTGGACATATAGATAGCATAGCATTTATTGCATTTTGAAGATATTGAGCACATTCTGCATTAACAATCATTGGACCACCTATTCCAAAAACTTTATAAAATCCATCACTTGTTGGAACAATAGCATATTCTACACCATATAAAGATGCTTGATTTGGATCGGATTCTAATTCATCCATTAGCACACCCCAGTTTATGTATGAAGAATCTAAATAGTCAACAGACATACAAACATCTTTTAAATTATTAATAGCACCATTAACACTTGCTCCAGCATTAAAGTCTGAAGGAATAGAAGCTATAGTAGAAGATGAATCACTAACGACATTATCCATATATTGAAAAGCATGCTTTGCAAAGTTAAAAGATATATTCAAATAATTTTTATTATATTTTATAAAATCATTCATCGCAACTACTCCTTAAATATTATTGTATTGATTCTTTTAAAGTATTCCTGACAACTATATTATCTTGACTTTTTTCTCTATTTGCATCTCTGGCAGCTTGTATAATTCTTTCTTTCTCAGCTTTTAAATTAGCTATTTTTATTCTAAATATTTTTATTTCAGCGCTTGCAAGATTCACTGCACTTTGTATTGTACTAACATTTTTATTTATTGTTGTAACCATATCATCCAATTTCCCGTTGTCTACCGCTTGACCTCCTATAGTTAAGGCTAAGGCAAGATTGCTAGACGCTTCTCCTAATTTCTGACTTGATTGATTAGCATTAGTTATAAGCCTTGAAGCATTAGATATAAAAGCTTCTCTTTCACTAATTTTTTTATTATAAGAATTAATAGAATCATTAATCGAACTTAAACTTAAACCCATAATAAATACTCCTCTTTATTGTTAATACAAGTATAACATAATATATTTTTTTAGACAATTATTGTATATATAAAACCAAAAAAAAATAGAGTTCTCTGGGGTGAGAACTCCTTTCAGGGGGTTTTGGTTGAATACATTCTCAATATTCCATGAGAATGTGCACAAATATATTATTTGTACTTTCTAATGATAATATAAGTAATAATTTTTGTCAATAATTTTCTATTTACTATAATTATGAGAAATAGTAAATTTACATCTTTTATTACTTATTTTTATAGTATTAAAACCTCTTGGATAAAATATATTCAATAGGTTTATTATATATATTTTTCTACTATGTAATTTATTTATTCCTGATGAAATTATACTAATATATTTATCTATATAATATCCCCTACACATCTTAGAAAATAATTCTTTATCTCTTGTAATAATACCTCTTGTATTATTAAATATTTCATCTAATATTGGAGGCATAAGTCCATTATGCATATGTCCTGATAATATTAAATCATAACCTATTAATTTGCTTGATATATCTTTATCATTTAAATAAAATGGAGAATGTAATAATAATATATTATATTTATTATTTGATTTATTAATATTATCTAATTCTTCTAATAATACATTTTTATTTTCTTTTGGACAATAATAATATAATGATGATATGTGCCCATAAACATATATATTGTCATCCTCATAAGCATTATTGTATAAAACATATACATTATCTATCTTATTAATATCTCTCCAAAATAAGCCGTTAAAATCATTTATATAAGTACCTTTTTCTTTAGAATACATATCATGGTTACCAAATCCAATAATTACTGTTGCTAACTTAGATAATTTCTCTATCCATTCTTTTAAATATATAAGTTTATTACTAACAGTTTTATTCTCATCTAATATATCACCTGTAAAAATAATATAATTAAACTTGTTTTCACTAAATTTATCATATAACTTATCTAATAATTTAATATCACTATTTTTATAAAAATGAATATCACTTATATGTAAAATATTAATATCTTTTTCTATTTTCTTACTATATATATTATATTTAATCTCTTTGTACATAACTCTCCTTATTAAATCTAGTTCTATATCCACATCTTTTACATAATTCATTTATTAATTTATTGTTATTAAATCCTTGTAACATATCTTTATACATTTTAGAATTTATTATATTTTCTAAATCATCATTAAATATATTGCCTAAATTAATATCTCCATTATTATCTAAACAACAAGGAACTACAGTACCATCTACTAATATAGCTAATTGTCTTTTTAAAGCTAAACATCTACCTTTATCACTTATTATTTCCCTATCTAATGTAGGCCACTCAAACTGTATATCTTTATCTATATATACATTTTCTTTTAGTGTAATACATTTATCACTATCATTAATATTTATATTGTAATGATTATTTAATAATTCAATTACTTTAGTATTATCTTTGTTATTCCATAATCTTAAAGATATATATACATTATTAATTTTATCTATAGTATCTAATAGATTAGATATCTCATTTAAATCATTAAAACTATGTAACGATATATTTATTTCTCTTATTTTATTAGCATTTAATATATCAATCTTATCTTTTAATAATCTTCCATTTGTAGTTATATTTACCTGCATATTATATTTATTAGATATTTTTAATATTTCATCAAGATTAGGATGCATTAAAGGTTCTCCTTTAACATGAAGATATATATGATTGGTATATCTTTGAATATTCTTTAATATTGATTCAAATTCAGCAGGAGACATGTATTTTTTATCTCTTTTAGTGGATGGACAAAACGAACAATTAAGATTACAAACATTAGTTATTTCTATATATACTCTTTTATACATTAATCTAAATTAACACTTTCTAATAACTCTTCTTTTATGTATTTATAATTATTTAAATCTTTATTTAAAAAATCTAAACTATCTTCTTTTGCTTGTAATAATATTTTATAATCTTTTCTTAAATCAGCTATTTTAAATTCCATATCTCCACTTTGCCTCAATCCAAATAAATCTCCAGATCCTCTCATTTTAAAATCTTCTTCACTTATCTTAAATCCATCATTTGTATCTTTTATTATTTTTAATCTTTCATTGTTTGAATCCCCAATTAAAAAACAATGTGAATCTAATTCATTTCTACCAACTCTTCCTCTTAATTGATGTAATGTAGATAAACCAAATAAATTAGCATTATGTATGATTATCATAGTAGCATTCTTTACATCTACACCAACTTCAATTACAGTTGTACTTATTAATATGTCTATTTCTTTATTTATAAATTTATTCATTATATCTTCTTTATCTTTTGGTTTCATCTTACCATGTAATATACCAATACTATAGTTTTTAAATGCTAGACTATATTGTCTTAATAATTTAGTTACACTATCATTATTTTCATCTTCAATAAGAGGTGCTACTACATATATTTGATGTTTATTATCTAATTCATTTTTTATCATATATAAAACATCTTTAATCTCATTATCACTTTTAATAATAGTATTAATTACTCTTCTACCTTTAGGTATAGTTTTAATGGTACTAATATCCATATCTCCATATATAGTTAATGCATAAGTTCTAGGAATAGGAGTTGCAGACATATATAATACATCTGGCATTACACCTTTATCTTTTAATACACTTCTTTGATTAACTCCAAATCTATGTTGTTCATCTGTTATTACTAAACCTAAATTATTGAATTCTATATTGTCTTGTATCAATGCATGAGTACCTATTAATACTTTAGTATTCCCGTTTTTAATATTTGTATTAATTATTTCTTTTTGTTTTTTAGTCAGGCTTCCTATTAATAACTCAACTGATATATTTGGAAATAACTTTTTAAAATTATCATAGTGTTGCTTAGCTAATATTTCAGTTGGAGCCATTAGAGCACACTGATAACTAGAATTAATCATTCCAATAATAGATAAGAAAGACACTATAGTCTTACCGCTACCAACATCTCCCTGTAGTAACCTATTCATTCTTCTATCACTATTTAAATCTTCAATTATTTCATCAATTGATTTTACTTGATCTATAGTTAATTCAAATGGTAATTCTTTTATTTTTTCATTAATAATATCTTTATTAATATTTCTATTGTATCCTTTATTATATTTATTATTAATTGATCTTAAGTAGTTAATCTTAAGCATAAACATAAATAACTCTTCATATTTTAATCTAATCATAGCCTTCTTAGTATTATCTATATCAATAGGATTATGAATAGATATTAATGAATTATATTTACCAATAAAAGAATACTTAGACATTAAATATTCAGGTATATAATCTATTACTTCAACATTAGTATTTAATGCATTATTTATTATAGTATGTATTATCTTTTTACTTAATCCATCAGTAGTACTATAAAATGGTATTACATTAGGATTATTCAAATTAGCATTTAATATAATATCAGATGCAATTATAGTATTGTTCTTTTTATTATATTTACCAATCACTATAATATTCTTACCAATTATTATATTATTCTTTAAAAAAGCTCTATTAAATATTACTATTTTTAATATATTAGTTTTAATATTTATATTAAATTGCATCTTGTTAATATTTTTAAATCTATATACAGATGGTAAGGTCTCAACTATACCATCAATAGTAATTTTGTCATCTTCATTTAATTCATTTATATTACTTCTATTTAATATTTCATATCTATATGGATAATATGTAATTAAATCATTTATAGTATTTATATTTAATTTATTTAACAATGTTAGTACTTTAGGACCAACACCTTTTATATCTTTTAATTCCATATTATCACCACCTATAAACATTATATCAAAAAAAGTGAAAAAAGTGTTGACAAGATAGTCCTTTATAAGTATTATAATGATTACCAATTCAAGAAATTGGATTGGCTGCTAGTATCACACTAGCCAACCCCTTTTTATTCTTTTTGAGGTCGTTCCTTCAGGGGGTCGGCCTCTATTTTTTTTAAATAAAAAACACAAGTTATTCTTGTGTTTTATTTTTTATTTTTTCTTCAAATAATTTAATAACCAATTCTTTATAATCATCATCGTGAGGTGGGAATAAGTCTGTATAAAAAGTATTTTCAAATTCTTCAATTGATATAAACTTTACTTGCTCCACTTCTATTTCATCTAATTTAAAATCATAATATTCATCCAAATATAAAAAGTATATTTGAAGAATCTCATAATTAGTATCATAAATATATTCTTTTATAAATTCATATTTATCTTTAGAAACATCTATACCAAGTTCTTCTTTTGTTTCTCTTACACAAGCATCAATTGGTAACTCACCAGCATGTATATGTCCAGCTATTGAAATATCCCATTTTCCTGGAAAATGTTTTTTACAAAGCGCACGTCTTTGTATTAAAACTTCGCCTTTATTATTAATAGCCCAAACATAAACTGATTTATGATATAAACCTGGATTTTCACCATGGCAAAAAGATTTACTTTTAATCCCTAAGTATTCCCCTTCTCTTGTATATGTATCAAACATTTCTTCCATAATTATCACCAAAAATATTATAGCACAAAAAAACTAGGTTACCCTAGTCAATTTCATTAATTACTTAATGATACGTTTATTGCTCTGTCTTTGTTATTTTTTGGATCTTTTTCAACTTCATAAGTAACTTTTTGTCCTTCATTAAGTTCTTTAAGTCCATCTTTTAACGCAGTAATGTGTACGAATGTTTCAACTTCAGTTTCATCATTCTTGATAAAACCAAAACCTTTAACACTGTTAAAAAATTTAACTGTTCCTTGATTCATGTTCTTCCTCCTTTTTAAATTATACCTCTTTTACAAAATAATAATTAAACTATTTGGAAGTACGAATAGATTATAACACAATTATTAATAATAAGCAAATTAAAAAATTCTTTACAGAATTAAATTACATGGTAGCCTGACGGGGTTCGAACCCGTGTATGTCACCTTGAGAGGGTGATGTGTTAACCACTTCACCAACAGGCCAATTAAAATACGTAGATAGTATATCATATTTTAAAATATAGTGTAAATAAAAGAATTGTAATTAATACAATTCTAACTATAAAATTTAGAAATATATTTTACTTATAAAAATTTCAATCAATAAACCTTAATATTATATTTTTTTGTATTATTAAATTATAAAATATACTAATGCCGTGCCCAATGGTTGGTGAAAGTATTGTCTTTGTGTTTTTTATTATTGATAATTTTTTTGGAACAACAAAATCAAAATAAGAGGTTAAAACAATTATTTTAGACAATTCATTATTTGAAAAATTATTTATTACGCCTTCCGCTTTTTTAACTTCATTATAAAATGATATTGATGATTTTTTCTTATTTTGTTTGGATCTTAAATATAAAGAATTAATATCATTGTTTTTATAATCACCAGAATAAATTCTTCCGTTTATCAATACAAGTGAAACATTACCTTCTTTTATTTCATCAAATATATTTGTAGCCAGACTAGCCCCAGCACTTACACCCATTATTATTAATTTACCATGTTTATTAATTAATGATTTGGCTAGCAAAATTACCTTATTTTTATTTGAATTAAAATTTTTATTATCAAACCAATTAATATTAGAAAAGAAAAAATTTAAATCAGTCTTTTTCCAAAAAAATGAAACTAAATTAGAAAAAAATTTATTATTACTAAGTCCATTTATATAAATACAAGGAATATCTTTATTCATCTTTAGTCAATTCTATAAAATTTGAATTTGTAACAATATTTACTTTCAATTCTTTTTCTAATTCATCTTTTGCACTTTTCATAACTTTTCCTGCTATATTTACGTCTTTCTTTAGTTTTTTTATTCCAATAGAATTATTTTTTTTATGAATTTCAACAGCAGATGCTTCTCCAAGATTAGTTAATGCAAGTTCAATATTTGTCATTGAATCTCTTAAATTTTTACTCTCATGAATATTTTTAATATCCTTATATTGCCTTGCAGATATACCAAAACCAGATTTATATATTTCATTTGTTAAAATTGCGTAATCAATTCCACGAATTGCTCCTCTTTCTTTCCATTCATCAGTAAGATTATGCCTGGTGGTTATTCCTCTTTCTCTTTGCTCTATCCAAGATTTAGAATATCCCTTTTTCTCATAAAGTTCTTTCATTCTATTCATAGCCAATTCTGGATCATTTATCTCATCTATTCTCTCTTTGCCTACTTTTGCTAACCACAATTTAAAAGGCTCGGCTTTTGGAGAAGGAATTGACTGGATTATTCTTAAAATACCCTCAGTGTCAGAGCAATCCGTCATGTATTTTTTTCCATCGGAAGATTTTAATTTAAGTTGTCGACAAATTGTCGATAACTCAATTTTTTCTTCATAACTAACCCTATTTTTCATTTTATACCAATAATCATTTGGGTTGGCACTATCAATTAAAAATTCTATTATGTCTATAACACTAAAGTACCACTTATTATCTAACCATTCTCTTCTTATTTTTATTTCTTCAAACAATGCTAAGTTATTTTTCATAGTATCACCTTCTATATATATTATACTATATTGATAATAAAATACCTTTATACAAACAAAAAAACTTACAACTAGTGTAAGTATTTTATACTTTGGTGACCAGTACGGGATTCGGACCCGTGAATGTCGCCGTGAAAGGGCGGTGTGTTAAGCCACTTCACCAACTGGCCATAAAAATGGCGCCTCAACTAGGACTCGAACCTAGGACCCCTTGATTAACAGTCAAGTGCTCTAACCAACTGAGCTATTGAGGCGTAGATAAAAATTATATGGTGGGCCTGAATGGACTTGAACCATCGACCTCACGCTTATCAGGCGTGCGCTCTAACCACCTGAGCTACAAGCCCATGTAATATAAAAATATTGACTATTTCATTTTATATTAATTTTTTGAAAAATGCAACCCTTTTTTCATCAAGATTGTATGTATTATATTATATTAATACTTTAATTTCAATATTTTTAGATTTTTTGATGGTAATTATGATAAAATTAAGATAATAGGAGGAAAAAATGGGAGTTATATTTACGTTTATTACAGGTTTATTAATGTCTTTTGAATCGATGACAGATAACGATTATTTCTGGCACGTTGTTATAGGAAGGTGGATTGACACTAATCACGCTATTCCTAATGTACCATTATATTCATGGTGGGGATTAGAACAAAATTATAGTTGGACTTCACACGAGTGGTTGACTGAATGGATAATGTATAAAGTTGGGGATATAGGTTGTATGGTTATTATGCTATCAATATTTTTATTACTTTATATTATATTATTTAAGATGTTAAAATTAAAATTTAATAAATTATTTGATTTTAAATTGATATGGTTATTATTAATGACAGTATTCTTTAAAGTTACTGGTCCAAGACCATATATAATAAGTTTATTATTTTTTGGATATTTAATATATGTACTATTTAGTTATATAGACAAAGATAAAAAAATATTTAATAAATTAATATGGACTATTCCAATAATGCAAATACTATGGTCTAATTTACACGGAGGATCCACCTCATTATCTTATGTATTTATAATTGGAATATTACTATGTGATTTGTTTTTAAAAATCTTTAAGATAAAAGAAGAAAGATGGGCATCTTATTTATTAGATAAAAAACAAATAAAAACACTATTAATAGTGTTGGGATTAACATTATTTGCTACTTGTATTAACCCTGTTGGTTATAAATTGTTACTATATCCATTTACTAATATGGCAGATACAAATATGATTGATTACATTGTTGAGTGGCAAAGTCCTAGTTTCCATGGAATGCTTGGATTATATATATTTGTTATGATGGCATTTCCTATATTTAATATGATAATAACTAAAAAGAAATATAAATTTCATGAGTTTGCTTTATTATTATTAATGTTTTATATGTCATTAAAATCACAAAGATTTATTGGTATGTATGGTATATACTCGACTTGGTTAATAGGAAAATATATGTTTGTTGATGATAATTTTTATGAAATTATTAAAAAACCATTTAAGAAATTTGAAAACATTATTAAATATGGATTTATATTATTATTAGTATTAATAATTGGATTTATAGGATACAAACAAATTAGTAATTTTAAATTGGTAGATAATCATGGATTTTATAGTGATAAGGCTATTGAAAAATTAATAGAATTAAAACCAACTAGAATGTATAATGACTTTGGTGCTGGTGGTTATTTATTATATAAATTAAGTCAATATGATGAACTTGATAATATGAATATATTTATATATGGATTGGGAGATGTATTTAGCAACAATATATTACCTGATTCAGTTACATTATATAAAGTAACTAAAGATCCAGAAGAATTAATAGAAAAATATAATTTTGATGTAATATTAACTGTGAGTACTTCTACATTAAAATATTATTTAGAAGATAATGATAATTGGAAAATAACTTATAGTGATGATATGTGTTATATATTTGAAAGAAAATAAAAAGGATTAATTACTTAATCCTTTTTTCTTGCTGATCCTTCTTTTATAAGACACTTTTCTAAATATTCATCGAAAGTTGTATCTTCTGGATTTAATTTATATTTGAATTTACATTTTGTTATCGCTATTCTTGTTGCCCCAGAATCCATATATTCTTTTACTTTGCTTGGAGCTAACAATCCCATTCCATATGCAATTTCTAAACTATATGCATCACCATTATATATCCATCCTGATTGATATATTTCTTTTCCAGGATGTGGCAAACCATCATAATCCGGAGTTAATTCGTGCTTGAAAAATCTAGTTCTTATAACACTTTCATCAAAAAAACATGCAATAATTTCATCAGAATTAAAATTAGTTGTAAGATTTTCTCCTCTTACTTTTAAATACTTTGTACTTTTATTTATATTTGCCGAATTTGTTTTTAATTCTACTTTAATATATAAATCTGGGCTCAATACTATTTTCTTTGGTTTTATTGTTCCAGCAGCTCTAGTCTTTGCAGTTTGCCCTGGAAAAAGATGATCATTCATTAAATTATAACTACGCTTTGTTGGTTGCGGTATAACTACTACTTTTGGTTCTTCAACAATTGGTTCTTCTGTTGCCTTTGCTTCTTCTAATCTTTGTTTTAGTTCTTCTAATTTTCTTTTTGTTCTATCAAGATAAGAATCAATTGATTCATCCCCTGCTTCAACAGCAACAGGAATACCTTCAGACGTTAAAAAATATCTATCACTAGCATTTTCTCCAAGTATCTTACCCATTTCAATTAATTCTTCTTTTGTATATATTTTTCTATTAATTATCCATCCGGTATGCTCAGTTTTCACTTCATAAGCATTTTCTCCCCAAATTTTAAATCTATTAACATCAGGGGTTCTACACATATCAATCTCAGGTGGTAATAGCAATTCTTCTTCATATTGTGAACTAACTAATGGACTCTCGCTATAACTCTTAGTTCCATACTTTTCTCTCATTTCTCTTGCAGTTTTATTGGTAACGTCAAACTCTAAAGTAATATATTTTTTCATAGTCCCTCCAAAATTGTCTATATGATACACTATTTAATGATATTATTCAATACAAATAAAAAAGTAGACAAATATCTACTTATTAACCAGAAGCTCCTGGAAGTGTATGTTGTTGAGAATAAGTTCTTCCGTTAGTAATACATTCCTTGCTTACTGTAGCAACTATTTCATTTATTTTTGCAGGATGACTTCTAAGAGCTGCTTTGTATTCATCCTCAGTAACCTCAGAATTTGAAACTGGTACTGGTTTTTCTCCTTCATTCTTAACACAAAACATTCTAGCACCAGCTTTTATATCTTTATATACTCCATCACTATTTACTCCAAATAATATGCATGCTTCATCAATTCTATAAGCATCTCCAAATATTATACTTGGTCCGCGATAGTATTCACTAACGGGCAGTACGTGCTCGCCATCTTGAAAGCATCTGCAACGAAGAAATAACAAGCTCGTAATGTTCCGGGTTCTTGTTCCTCTACATTTGCTAAATTTAAATTCGGAACCAAATGTGTTTGTGTAATCCATTCATCTCTTTGGTTACGCTTGTAATATGCTGTAACAAATAATTTTTTGCCTAAACTTTCACTTTTTTCCATTCCCATAAACCCTCCTATGATTTAATAATATAATAACAAAATATTTTTTTCAATAAAAAAGAAACAATTATTTTATATTTGTTTCTTTTACTACGTATTTAGGTCTATCTTGACTTTCAATGTGTATTTTAGATATATATATACTTACTATACCTAAGAATAATAATTGTATTCCTGTTAAGAATAACATTAATGTTGCAATCTTAAAGAATAATGATGTTGCTACTATTAATAATATTATAAATAATACAAATGATATAAACATAAGTATTAAAGACATTACTATTGTAACTAATAATGGTGCTGTTGAAAATGCTACTATACTTTCTAATGAATATAAGAATAATTTATAAAAAGACCACTTTGTAACTCCTGCTACTCTTTCTACGTTTTCATATTCTAACCATTTAGTTTTATATCCTACCCAAGCAAATAATCCTTTTGAATATCTATTATTTTCTTTTAATTCAAGAATTGAATCTACCATTTGTCTGGTCATTAATCTAAAATCTCTTGCTCCTGGTGTTACTTTTACTTTTGATATTTTATTTAATATCGCATAATAACAATTTGCAAAGAAACTTCTTATTGGTGGTTCACCTTTTCTTGATACTCTTCTTAATCCTACACAATCATAACCTTCTTGTATACCTTTATACATCTTTTCTAATGTTTCTGGTGGATCTTGTAAATCAGCATCCATTATAGCTACATAATCACCCTTAGAATGCTCTAAACCAGCTAACATAGCTGCTTCTTTACCAAAGTTTCTAGAAAAAGATACATACTTTACTCTTTTATCTTCTTTTGAATATTCTTTTAATATTTCTAATGTCTTATCTTTACTTCCATCATTTACAAATATCAATTCAAACTTTACATCTTTCATTTTAGTCATTACTTTATCTATTGCTTTATAAAAATATGGTAATGACTCCTCTTCATTATAACAAGGTATTATTATACTAATCATGATATCACTCCTTATAAATATATTATCATAAAGATAAGAATAAAACAATTATTGTAGTATAATAACCTTAGGTGATAATATGAAGAAAAGAAAAAAAATATTAAATAGCATTATTACAATTTCTATATTAATATTTATAATTTCTATAATATTTTATTTTGTTTACATTAATAGTGATTTTTTTAAATTAAAAGAATTAGGATATACAGAAAAAGAGATACTTGATTTAAGAAAATATTTTAATGATGATAAAGAAATATTAGAAAGTAAAGATAAGGATATTATTATAGAATTAATTAAACAAAAGTATTATATATTTGATAATAATAATAAATATATTGAATATTATAATGAAAATAAAGATATCGAATTATCAGAAATAATTTCAATAATAAACACTAATAGAGATAATGATTTTTATACTAATATTAAAGATACTGACATTGATAAAGGTATATTAATGTTAATTAATAAATATTATAAACTAAGTAAAGATTATGCTCCTAACTTAATAAATATGAGTACTAAATATGCATATAGTGGTAATAAAATGGATAAAGATGCATATGAATATTATGTAAAAATGTGTGATGATTTATATAAAGAAAAAGGTTTAATATTAAAAACAACTTCTTCTTATAGAAGTTATATTACTCAAGAAAATTTATATAATTATTATGTAAATGAATATGGAAAAGAATTAACTGATACATTTTCTGCAAGAGCAGGACATTCTGAACATCAGACCGGATTATCATTAGATATAATATCTGACAGTAGTAATATGGGCACTTTTAATAGTACAGAAGAATATAAATGGTTAAAAGATAATTCATATAAGTATGGATTTATATTAAGATATGATAAGAATAAAATAAATATAACTGGATATAAGTTTGAACCTTGGCATTATAGATTTGTTGGTGTTGACGTTGCAACTTACATATATGAAAATGATATTTCTTTTGATGAATATTATGCATATTTTATAGAAAATAAATAAAGTGAGATATATCTCACTTTTTATCTTTACCTACATTCATATTTTTTATTATTGCTATACCTATTATTACTGGAAATAACCAAATTGTTATTCTTATTCCCGTTCTTATAAGATCTTTATTATCTTCAATACTTTCACTTACCGCGATTGCTGCTACGGTCTTTATTTTTGTATCAGCTAACACAAAAGAATTGCAAAATAATACTGTAAATATTAATAAAAAAATTATAATTATTTTCTTCATACAATCCCCCACTTCTTAAATTTATACTATCACATTTTATTTATTAAATCAATTATATTGACAGACAGAAAAAAATATGCAATAATTTACACGTAAATAAAATTTATATTACTTATCAAGAGTGGTGGAGGAAAAAGGTCCTATGAAGCCCAGCAACCTAAATGTTTAAGGTGCTAAATCCTGCGGTTATACCGAGAGATAAGAAAAAGATAGAAGCTCAGGTAACCTGAGTTTTTTTTTGATAGTAATAGAAGGAGGATATATGAAAAAATTATTTACATCAGAATCTGTTACTGAAGGACATCCAGATAAGGTGTGTGATCAAATAAGCGATGCTGTATTAGATGCTTATTTAAGTGTTGATCCATATTCTAAGGTTGCTTGTGAAGTTGTTGCGAAAGGTAATTATGTACTAGTAATTGGTGAAATTACATCTAGTGGTAATGTTGACATTGAAAGTATTATTAGAAAAACTATAATCGATATTGGATATGATAAAGAAGAATATGGTTTTAATGGAAACACTTGTGTTATAGATATAAAATTAACTAAACAATCAAGTGATATTAAAGATACTATTAAAGAAGATGGCGCTGGAGATCAAGGTATTATGTTTGGATATGCTTGTGACGAGACAGAAGAATTAATGCCATTGCCTATTTCTTTAGCTCATAAGTTAGCATTAAGACTTGCTTATGTAAGAAAGAACAATATTGTTAATGGTTTAAGACCAGATGGTAAGACTCAAGTTACAGTTGAGTATGAAGATGATAAACCTGTAAGAATAGACAATATAGTTATTTCTACTCAACACGATGATATTGATATTAATAATTTAAGAAAAGAAATAATTGATAATGTTATATTAAAAATAGTGCCTAATAATTTATTAATAGATACTAAATATCACATTAATGAATTAGGACCTTTTATATTAGGAGGACCTTTAGCTGATGCGGGACTTACTGGTAGAAAGATAATAGTTGATACGTATGGCGGATATTCTAGACATGGTGGTGGAGCATTTAGTGGTAAGGATCCATCTAAAGTAGATAGATCTGCAGCATATGCAGCTAGAAATATAGCTAAGTCTATTGTTTCTAATAAGTTAGCAAAAAAATGTGAAGTACAATTATCTTACTTTATTGGTTCTAATAAACCATCATCAATATTAATTGATACATTTAATACAAGTGAACTAAATCACGATGAATTAATAGAATTGATAAATATTAATTGGGATTTAAGTCCTAATGGAATAATAAATAAATTTGAATTAAGAAAACCAATATATAAACAATTAGCTAGTTATGGTCATATTGGTAGAGATGATTTAAATGTATTATTTGAAAAAGTAACAGAAATAAAAAGAAGTTAACCTTCTTTTTTATTTTATTTCTAAACCAACAGGACAATGATCACTACCATAATAATTAGAATATATATATGAATCAATTATTTTATCTTTTAATGAAACACTCACAACAAAGTAATCTAATCTCCATCCTACATTTCTACTTCTAGCATCACCCATATATGTCCACCAAGTAAATGCATTCTCTTTATTTGGATATAAATATCTAAATGTATCTATAAATCCATTAGATAATAAATCTGTAAATTTACCTCTTTCTTCATAAGTAAATCCAGCATTACCTACATTAGACTTAGCATTTTTAATATCTATTTCATTATGAGCAACATTAAAATCTCCACATACTATTACAGGTTTATTTTTCTCTAATTCTTTTAAATATTTTAAGAACTCATCTTCCCAATTCATTCTATATGGTATTCTAGATAAATCAGGTTTGACATTAGGCACATAAGTATTAACTACATAATAATTATCAAACTCAACAGTTATTAATCTGCCTTCATCATTATAACCATTATTCATTCCATAATTAACACTAATTGGTTCAATTTTAGAATAAACCATAGTACCAGCATATCCTTTTCTCTCTGCTGGATTTAAATATTCATAATAACCATCTGCAATAAAATCTATTTGATCTTTAGTAGCCTTAACCTCTTGTAAACATATTACATCTGCATTTATTTCATTATAAAAATCTATAAATCCTTTTTTTAAACTAGCTCTAAAACCAGCCACATTCCACGATACTATTTTCATATTACCTCCTCTATTAAATCATAAACATTATTATATAACTTATTTGCAACTTCTATTACTCTTTCATCTGAATTGGTCATTCCATATCCATTATATTTCATAATCATTTCAACATCATTACTAGAATCTCCAATTGTATATACATTATTATAATCTATATTTTCTAATTTAATTATCTTATCTATAGCATTACTTTTTTGACTATTATTAGAAATTATATCGATTAATGAATATTCATCGCTATTAAAAGAATTGTATATATTTATTCTACTAAAATTTTTTCTTATATATTCTACCAATTCGTCAGCTATAATTCTATTTTTTACTTTTAGCATTATATAAGTAGTATTATCATAATCAATAACTTCATCTTGTTCATAGGTTCCATAATAAGTTATTTCTAACACTTCTTCTTTATTTTTTAAACCTGTCATTATGCTCTTTAATACTTCACCATCAATTATATTATTTATAATAACCTTATTTCTATTGTCTACAACAAATGAACCATTACCTACTATTAAATAATCATAAGGTATCTTATATTTTTTTACTTTTGTTATAGTTCTACAATATGGTCTACCAGTTGCTAGTACAAATAGATTACCTTGTTCTCTAAATTTATTTATCATTTCAACATTATTTTTCATGCTTTTTTCATCAGTATATAATGTTCCATCATAATCACTTATTAATATCTTTTTCATATTAATCACCTATATAGTAATACTTACTATCTCTATAATCTAAATATTTGTTTAATAATTTTACGCAATGTGTAGACAGTTTATCTAATCTTATAGTTTTTCCTTTATATTTTGTCAATGGAACTACATATCTTTTTTTTGAAGACATATATTCATAAAATTGTGCTTTTGGTTTTTTATTAGTCCTATGAATTTTTTGTGTATTTGAAAATTTTTCCCAATCATATTTTAATTCTTCTGTAGAAGTAATTATTTTTATTATTTCATTTTCACTTTTAAAATATAAATCTTCTTTATTTATTATTTTATTTTCTATTAAATAATTTAAGTTTCTTGTAACAATTTTTGCTACATAAATATCTTCGTTTTGTTGGAGCACTACACTATATTTATATGCCCCACTATAAAATTTTTCCGCAACGCTTTTATTTTTAAAACCTATTTCTTCTTCGTTATATTCATTTTTTAAAACAGCCACGTTTTTATATATTTTATTTATATCTTTAATATCCCAATATCCTATCCAAATTAATCCAGTGTGA
>Ga0209373_10002158_pt1 | contig 20439 bp, 18 predicted proteins | sample Higcelweek5metaG_FD_187173 | JGI IMG/M metagenome (GOLD analysis project Ga0209373, IMG submission 187173) | Freshwater pond sediment microbial communities from the University of Edinburgh, under environmental carbon perturbations - High... | ecosystem: Environmental > Aquatic > Freshwater >... | reverse complement strand
CCGACAGTTTATAGTTTATTTTCCCGTTTAAGTCGTAAAAAGAGTAAACCATGTACCCTTCGCCATCGGTAATCTTACTGCTCAACGGGCGCATGTACAAATCGGTCATGCTTTTGCGGGCGGTAAGCATAAACGAAACTTTATCTTTAATCAGCGGGCCTTCAACAAACAGCTTCGAGCTTATAAGCCCAACCGATATTTCGCCTTTGATCTTTTCAAGCGAACCATTTTTCATCTGCACATCAACAACCGACGAAAGCCGCCCACCATAACGGGCAGGGAAACCGCCTTTATAAACCGATACATCGTTTACCGCATTCTCGTCGAAAATAGATACAAGTCCCCCAATATGATTGATATAGTACAATGGCACATCATCGAGCAAAATAAGGTTTTGATCGGGGCTGCCACCCCTAACATACAAGCTGTTGTCGCCTTCCGAGCCCTGCGATATTCCCGGCAGGTATTGAAAAGCTTTCATCAGGTCGGCCTCGCCGGTTAAACTGGGCAACAACCGCATCTGCTTTGAGGTGATCGACACAGGGGTTATTGCCGTTTGCGGTTGCGACAATTCGCTATAAACATTAATGGTCTCTATTGTTTCGCCTTCCTGCAGCATAATATTCAGAAGGGTATCGGAAGTAACATTTAGCAACGATTGAAAGGCCGAATAACCAACAAAAGAGACTTTTAAGCGCGACTCGCCTCTATCAACAGCAAATGAATAAAACCCAAACTTGTTGGTGGTTGTGCCCTGAAGGGTAGTGGGGTTAAATATATTGGCACCAATTATTGGTTCTTTGCTTTTATTATCGAGAACATATCCCCTTATTGTTACTTTTTGCGCAAAGGCATTGGTAGCAATTAACACACAAATAAGGGTAGCGAGTAAATATCTAGTTTTCATAAGGGTTTGTTGTTTGGTCAATAAAAGTTAATATACGCCCATCGGCAAGGGTATCACAATCGGAAACTTGCATGAAATATTCATTACCTCCAGCAACTTTTTTAACTGTAACTAATTTTGTAAATAAAATTTGCCTATTATATGCTGCAAAAATGCCATAGCCACCAGTAAGGTTAGAGAAGACATCGATGGCTTTGCTCGAAAAATCGAGCCCGGCAAGATCGTCAAAGCGGCTTATCCCTTTAGCCCCCCTTTCGTAAAGGTGCTGCATTAGTGTGGTGCGGAATTTATACAGGTCGGCATTGAGGGCAAACAACTGAAAAGCATAAGAAGTTGCACTAAGTAAGCCACACCTTGCCACAAACGAATGCTGCTGCATATTAAAAAGATTATCGGAAAACACAAGGGTCGAAGGGTTGTATTGCATTAAGTTTTCAGCATTCAATACCGCATCTACAATGGTATAACTGGAAAAACCATTTGCATCTTCAATGTTATAAACCGAATCGTTTAATATTATTTCCCGTACATAACCATTACGATTCATCAGCCAATCGGCATTTGAACTGCTAAAACTAGAGAACAAAACTTCGTAGTAGTTTGGTGTTTCAACCTCATCGTTTATGGTCCATCGCAATTCACTGTAATCATCATTCGACAATGCCTCAAAACCAGCCTCTGAAATTAGAGAAACTGATTCGGCCTCTTGCCGTGGCGGCACCTTTGTTACGCCCGTAACCGATGGAAAACCATCGGAGGAAACCTCCAAACGGTACTCTTTCCCCTCTTCGGGATATATATTTGCAGCCCGATATATGCCCGCAGAGTCGTAGTTCAACTCGCAAACCAACGCGTTGCTGGCATTGTCGAAAATCTTCACCGTGGCATTGTCGATATAGTGGTTACTGCTATCGTTCACGGCATATACTTTCGACACATTACACCAGAATACCGTATCGGGCGATATTAAGCTGCCTACCACCAATATTTTATTTACAGGAACGGTGTCGATCTCAATGGTACTGATACACGATGCAAATAAGAATATTAGCATCATGGCTGATAGTAATTGTTTTAATTTCATCTTTATTTATTATACGTTACTGAAGGCTTACTCAATCTTACAGATGCAGATTTGGTAAAAGGTTGCAGTAAAAAGAGGTGTATTTTAAATGCTGTAATCAAAAAAAGGAATAGAAAGAAACATCCCTTACTTTAAAAAGGATAATCCCTTGAAAAACGACATAATAGTATTTTTTTGTGACGTTGAATCTAGCCTATGTATATAATGCTAAAGTTTAATCTGCTATACTAAATCAATATCCGTAAATTTTAATTGCGCAAAAACATCTATAACAACTGACTAATTATTATACAACTTATTTTCCTTCTTAGAAATCAACAACGATAGTATCCTTCACACCTACAGGCAGTATGATCTCCTCCTCGTCTATGAACACACTTCCAAAAAAACCAATTTCGTTCGACATATTGGATGGGATTTTTTCGGACATAATTGAAAAAGGATCCGTTCTGTTTTCGAGGTATTCATTTACACCTTCAAAAAAAACAACAAAATCAGAAGAGAACAAAACCGACTGGATTATTACACTTTCAACCCGATCTAAAACCTGATAATTTGTTCCATTATATTCGACTGTTTCATTGGTTTTAAGCTGATCGTAAAAATAATGTTTCATAGAAAAAACCTCATCTAATTCACTAAAACGATGAACGCCTGAACCTAAATTAAAAAAGAAATGAGGCATTGTATGCTTGGTATAGTTACCACTAGAATAATTGTAAAGCTCAGTTTTGTACCGAAACAACAATTTCGAAAAGTTATTTGAGATTACCGAATCTGAATTGTTTATATAATAAGTCAACATAATCCCACGAGGCTTACCAAACAACTTGGTACTAATACTGTCTTGGCTCGCCATTGTTACTTCATTAATTAGTAATTCGGCCATATCAATACCGGGCATGCTTATAATTTGTTGAGGTGCTGAAGTTAGTGTTGAAAAATTAGGCGCCAAAACTTTAATGTAATAAGACTTGCCATTTACGGGCAAAAAGCTTTCGGGGGTTGCATAATTAAAATCGTCGTACTTGTTGAATTTAGCAACAACATTGTCGTTGTCGGCATCCAACAGTTCAACTATTGCATCGGCGACCGATGTCGAGGAGCTGCTCACGCCCAAAGGCGACCGTGTTTTCTGCAAATTAACAACGGCTCCAAAATTCGATAAATATCCTACTACCGCCAGCTGATCATTCTTGTAATAATCTTTGCCTGATATCTCTGTGGTTATTTCATCGCACGAGTAAAGAAAACCCAGGCACAAAATTGTTATTCCGATTAATATAAATCTTGTCATGCTATTCGTTTTAAAAAAGATAAATTTTGAAATTTGCCGAAGGCATTACAACATATTTCGAAGTCATATACAATTTTCCTTCTTTGGCATATACGCTTAATGGGTTTTTGCGGGCAAACAGGTTGAGCACCGATAATGTCAACTCGCTCTTTCTTCCCCAAAGAATATTAAATTTCGTTTTATAAGAAACATCAAACCGACTATAATAAGGACATCGGGCATTGTTTGCCCCACCTAAAGCATAGAACCCAGTATAGAAACTAGTTGGCTGAATGTAGGCAACAGGCATTGTAAATGGCCTGCCCGATTGATAAATATAATTGAAGTTCCAGCTATTCTTTTTTCCACTGAAATAATGGAGACCAAAGTTCAAATCATGCCTTCGGTCGAATTCTGAACAGAACCAATTACCACTATTAATCGTCTCAAATTTACGTTCCGACCAAGAAAGTGTATACGCAATTGACCATTGTATTTTCCCATTTGTTTTCTGAATAAGTATTTCACTGCCATAACTTCGCCCTTTGCCATCCTTGTGCAAATAGTCGAACATGTTTTTTAAATCGTATGCTATAGGATTTAAAAATAAAAGGTTATCCATCTCTTTATAATACATTTCAAAGCTCAACTCTATTGCAGTACCTGGCAGTTTGCCAAATATCCCTCCCGAAAACTGATTGGCCATTTGTGGGCGGATAGTCGTATCGGACAATATCCAACTCTCTTTCTCAAAATCACCATAGGTTTGAACTAGTGAATGAATAGGCTGGCTACACTTTGAGTAACCAACCTTAACCGACCAATCGGGGTTGATTTCCTGACTCAATAAAACACGAGGTTCGACACTAAAGTAGGAAGTATTTGAAGCTGACAATAATGAAGACCTGACACCAAGCCTTAATGTTGTAGTTGGGAACACTTTATAGTCGTCATCGATAAAAATTGCACCCTCTATTGCTCGTTGGTCTTTGTATCCAAAGTCTTCATCAACCGAAGTTATGCTATTCGATTGTGATCCAACAGAAGGATTTACAGTAAAAGAAGAGAGTTGAAACCCTGCTTTACCAAAATGATTAGAACCCAATTGCTTATTCAGCTCCATCTTTTCGGTCAAATCTTTAACATATGTGCTTTTTTCGTAGAAAACAGTGGCGGCCGGAACCGTTGAAATAAAATAATCGATATTACTGCGGTGTGTGAGGTTGTAATAGGTAAACCATGCCGTATTCTTTAGCGTAAGCCCCGACGGGAATATGTGCCTTACATTCAACGTTAGGTTATGGTTGTCGATATAATTTCCATTTGTACTGGTGTACTTGGCATTCCCCAATTTATCTATTGCTTCGCCTCCCTGAGTATAACCAGCATCTTCATCATTTCCAATATGTCCATTTAAGGCAATTGAGGTACGCGACGAAGGTTTATAGGCTATTTTACCATCAAAATCCCAGAAATTAATTCTATAAAACTCGTTATCCTCCGTTAAATCCTTAATATCAACAAATTTCTTAAATGCACTCCCCGACAATAAATCAATTTGAGAGACTCGCCCAGCCAACATACCAAAAACTTTACCACTCCCTTTCGATTCGAAAACAAAGCCCGACCGCATGGTTCCAATATCTACATTCAATTTAGGTTTATCGTTGCCTTCGTTCAACCTGACATCTACAACAGCCGAAACACCATCGCCATATTTTGCGGGTGCAATACCTTTATAAATATCGACATGGCTTATAATGTCGGGGTTAAATAACGACAAATACCCTCCAGCATGTGAAGTGGTATAATATCTTGCCCCATCAACCAGAAAAAGATTCTGATCGCGGTTGCCCCCCCGCACATAAATACTTGAATAGAGATCCAATCCTCCTGATATGCCGGGCAGTACAGTCATTGCTTTAACAAGGTCGGGTTCCCCAAAAAACGAGGGGATGTTCTGAATGGTTTTCCCTTCCATAAAACTCACCCCAAGCATTGCTTGTTGCGACAACGAAGTTCCTTTTACCAATACTTCCGGCATTTCAATTCCATTTAACGATACAGTCATAAATGTGTCTTGTTGCGCAACAACCTGAAGCTTCGCAGGGGAATAAGAAACATGACTAAACTTAAGCGAACATGTTCCGCCTTTTGTTAATAGCGAAAAATAGCCGTTAATGTCGGAATAAACAGACTTGCTGTTTACTGAATCGATAACTGATGCATACGGAACATTTTCGCCCGATGGAGATTTAATAACTCCCGAAATTGTTATTGGCTGCCCTTGTGCCGAAAACACTAGAAAAGAAAAAATTAGTAATAAATATCTCATTGATACAAGCCTTTCATTTTTTCTTTGATTGTACGTTTTGGTTTTGGCTCTTGCCCTCTATGATTCTTTTCTACTTTCTGCTGCCACGAAGGGGTATAAACCATTGCTAACTGAAACTTATTAATGCGCGAACCTTGTATGGTTGTGCCATAGTTTACATCGTTAACAATTTTTGGGGACATAGTATGCGTTACAAAATTGTTCATGCCCATAGAATACTGAACGATAAGCTTAACTTTGGGCGAACACACATAGCTTATACCCCCGTTAAGATACCACGTAAACGAAGAGAGTTCGATAATATCCTCCCCTTTGCCAGAAAAATAGATGGGATTTCCTACAAGAACTTCCCCCAAGTCAAAACGCCCTTCTCTATTTGATGATAAGCTTTTCTGAAAACCAGCACCAATAAACGGACGGAATTTCCCTTTGTTCCAGGCTATTGAAACGGGCAGGTTCAGTCCAAAATCATTCATGTTTTTATGGAAAGAAAAACCACTGCCAAAATCATTCGAAAACCACACATCATATTCAGGGCCTCTCAGCTTGTAATAAATATCGTAAAAAAGCAGGCCAGTTTCAATGGCCAAGTAATTGTTCAATACTGGCACCGATGCATTTATCCCAAGCTCGCCACCTATGTTTACAGGGTTTTCTACATACATTACCTTATCTCTGTCGGTAATGCCGTTAAGGCCAAACACAAACCCAATTTTCACCTGCGAGAATGCTGGCACACTTAGTGCAAGCAATAAAACAACCAATATTTTTTTCATTGTAGTATGGTATTAATTAAAAAAATTGGGCATGATAGCACATGCCCAACTCTGTTTTTAAAAATTAAAACTAAAATTATAGACATCGGGACAGAACCTTGCACTTACAGTACCGCTTACACAACCCGAAAAAACGGCTAATGGCTTATCTCTATACTCAGTTAACAATCCTTCCCACACAAGTCCCTCTGCTTTAGTCTCATCCACTTCGTCCAAATCAATATAGTTGGACCCTAATGGGCCAACTGTTTCTTGTTGGCTTGTAGAATGATAATAGACATCGCTACCAACTTTAACTCCTGCATACACGTCCTGAAAATAGATGACAGAACCACTATAACTGCCCCAAAATGGATCTCTGCTATGTGCTGTCATTTTACATTTCAAATCAACTCGGCCCAGGTAATTATACCAATACACATTATACGATTCAGTATAATATTCATCGCTATCCCAATTGGGATTACTCCAGGGATGAGTGTCAAAATAATTGGCATAAGGAACTTTTATTCTCCAACCATTTCCATACTCTTCGAAATATTGGGTACCTCCGTAAGCTGCATAATAATAAGTGTATCCCGATGGATCGCAGCACGCGCCATCGTAATACACAATATAGTAACATTGCGACTTGGTTTCAGTTGTCGACAATGAACCAATAGCATAACTATTTTCCAAACTCATAGTAAATGTTGCGCTCTTTGTTGGATCATTAACCGCATAATTATGCAATTTGAGTTCAATATAAGTGGAAGAAACCTCCGAATTATGATGATACGATTTCAAATTATCGTCTTCATCTTCATTGAAATCTAAAGTCATTGACTTTACATCTACACATGAAACATCGCTATTGGTTGCCAATTTACTCATAGCCTCATAGCCTTCGTGGTCGAAAAAATGACAGCTATAGAGTTTCTTATCAAATGCCCTTGCCCAATAAGCTTCAGACACAAAAAAGCCCCTTTTACTGGTAATATAAGGATAGAAGCCATAAATTCTTGATTTCATTCCATAAGCATCATCTGCTGAAGCTTTAACCAACTCGCTATTTTCAGCTATCAGCTGTTTGAAATCTTCCTCTTTCTCAATTGATTTAGTTTTTTTCTGTAAGTCTTCAATTAAAGACTGTGCAGAAACAAATCCAACCGATTTTTCCCAAGCCCGCCTCTCCTGTGAAGGCAAATTTTTCAAAATTGTTAATGCTTTTAATAACTCGCTTGCTTTAGAAAAATACATTGTACTATCTTGCACCTTTACTGTAAACCCCAACGTAGAATCGACAACACTTTTAGTAGGTGCCATCCTATTTGTTGAGTCTTCAATACCACTGACAGCTTCATCATTATTACAACTAAAAACAAGGAATAAAGCGAATAAAGCCATCGCTACAAACACTAGTTTTTTCATAAATTCTTAATTTTGCAAAACGGGAGTTCGTACCTCCCAATTAATAATTCTTTTAAATCTATAGGCAGCATCTATTCGTTTTTCGGATTGTGTTGCCTTTTTTCATAAAACACGGTATTGAAAGGCAAAACACCTTCTCTGTTCCGTTGGTTTTATTAACCCCGCTCTCCGGAGCTTTACTGCATCTCTAAAGGCTATTCAAGCACAATCCTCCCGAAGTTCTTTTCAGGAATTGTATTCACAATTACATAGGCAAAAAGGTTTGGTTTTGGTTCTATTCTTTACTTTCACTTCTCTGTGAATTTATTTTTGGTTGTTAAAAATCACGTTTTACTCAAAGGCAAAAAAACAGGGTGCTCTACATCGATTTTTTTATTGCCAGTAATTAAACTATAACCTGACCGTGATAAAAATATACTAAAAATTTCGACATTCAAACTACGAATTCGTAGAAAATGACATAGTTAGAAACCCAATTTACACCCCTACAAGCACCTGATTTGTATGTTCTTAAACACTTTTTTGCGTTTTTTCAATTTTTCCGATAAAAAATAAACCTGCTTTTCGACGTCGTAAAATTGCCCGCTTTACTAGTAAAACATAAAGAAAAGAAGCAACAGTAAACAATAATTTTGTGTGCAAAGTTGACCCTCATTTTACTTGCTCCTTAAATTCTGCTATTGACTTTTAATATCTCAAATACGAAATTGGTTTCCATAACTGTTCCCGGAATGAACTTGGAACGCTAAATGAAAAATATATGACAGAAATTGCAAATTATGCAAAGGAGATTGAAGAAATTAATGCCCTCGCCGACGAGGTTGTAAAACCGATCGCAATTCCGGTAAACGATTATTTGCAGGAAGCCGAAAACCTTTATCAATGGTGCTTGCCCGACAAAGATCAGCTCACAAACAAAGGGCTTGATGAGGTATTTATCAGCTCGTTGCCAATACGTACAGCAATATGCCGCGATGCTCAGGCCAAATGGGCAGTTGAACAAAAGGCCATTAATGATGCGAAAAAAACTTGGAAAGAAGAATGGCCAATAGCCGAAAAGTTCCTTGAGCAAATAATAGCCGATTGCCGTTATGCGTTCCGTAAAAACGAGAACCTGCTTAAAAGCGTAACCAAAATTGCAAACGGAAAAACCAATGCCGAAATGATTCAGGCGCTATCGGACATTGCCGAGCTTGGCACAAAAAACATTGAACTGCTAATGGCAACAAATTTTGATGTTACAAAACTCGAAACAGCCAAAAACAGTTCAAGTCGACTGGCCACTATCCTCGCTCAAGTCAATCAGGAAACCGATGTGAAAAACACAGCTCTGGTATTCCGCAACAAATCGTATGCATACCTTCAAATTGCTGTCGACGAAGTCAGAAATTGTGGAAAATATGTTTTCAGAGAAGACGAAAAACACGTAAAAGGCTATTTCAGCGAGTATAACCATAAGTTATACCAAAAAAAGAAATCGAAAAAAGACAACAATAAAGACAAAGACGACCAAAAAGAGACCGAATAATATTTTTAAGCTACTTTTTACTTAACCTGTTTTATTAGACCCACCTCCCCTGAGGTATTATTTTGCCGCCCACTATTATTGGGCGGCAATTTTATTTATTGCAGCGCCAATAGTTAATCCTATAACGGAAAAACGTATTACCATGTTGATGATATTTATTTACCAAATGGCAAAAAACATTACCAGGTCGGCAAGAACTATTACCAGATCGTACTTTTCATGTGCCAGGATGGCAAAATCAATTACCAGATCGCACTTTTTATGTGCCAGGTCGGCTAAAACTATTACCAGATCGCGTTTTTCATGTGCCAGATTGCACTTTTTTATTACCATGACGTACTTTTCATGTGCCGTGACGTACTTCCTATGTGCCGTGACGACCAGATTGTGTGCCGTGACGTACTTCTCATGTGCCATGACGACTAAAACATGTGCCGTGACGCTATTTTGAAGCATTTATTCAAAAATCAGTGTTTTTTGAAGGCAAAATGGGAAAAAACGATGTTGAACACCCTAAAATCGACTCAGCAAGGTAAAAATCAGTAGTTACAAAATGAATCGTTCCTACTGAACTTCTCTTTAATCCTACATAATTCGGCATAAGTATAACTAATTTATCAGAGCCATAGGCTCGTGTCATTTTGTAAGGATGGAATTTATTCCATCCAAAAGAGCGGATAGATTAGAAAGAGATCCGTAGGATCGGGACATATTAGATTATATCAGCAAAAATTACCGTTCATCATACCAATATGGTTCGTTCCTACGGAACTCGACATATCTATTTGCCTCTTTTTCCTACGGATTAAAATCCGTAGTTACAAAATGAATCGTTCCTACGGAACTTTTTCGCATTCTTATACAATTCGGCTTTAGAATAGCTATTTTTCAGAGCCATAGGCTCGTATCATTTTGTAAGGATGGAATTTATTCCATTCAAAAGAGCAGATAGATTAGAAAGAAATCCGTAGGATCGGGACATAACTATATTTTTTGACTAAAAAAGCTAATCTGCCCTTGCCGGGCGACCGTCAATTGTTGCCTTGTTTACCCAACACTAAAGCTTATTACGAATAGTACTGAGGTGGTTTGGGGTTATCCCCAAATAAGAAGCAACATCGTACACCTTCAACTTGCTTGCAAAAGATGGGTATTGCCTTAAAAACTCTTCATATCGCTTTTGCGCGTTCCGTTTCTTGGGTATCTCCTGAGCCCTGGCGATATTTACAAGCGACTGCTCGCTAACTTTAGTCCTCATCAGCTCAAAAGTTGGTATTTTGTTGGCAAGCTTCTCCATTTGTTCAAATGTAATGGTAAATATGGTGCATGGAAGAGCTGCTTCGAGCGAGAATCTCGACAATTCGTTCATGTAATACCCATTCGATTCGGAACAAAAATGATTCTCTTCGTAGAAGTAGTGAATGATACGCTCTTTTTTCGCACCATGTTCCACTACCCGTAAAACACCTTCATCAATAAAGCCAACTTTGTCGACAATTATCCCCGATTTGATAAAAACATCGTCAATATTGAGTTTAACCATTTCAAAATGTTTGCAAATCAATACCGATTCTGACTTTGTAAACATTTGTCGCAAATATTTTTCCAGATTACTCTTCATAAACTCGGTTTTCTATTGCAAACATAGCCAAAAAACATTTTCATAACGTTAGCCCCACCGAAGGAAATCGCCTTTAGGGTATCTCGCTACTGCGCTATTGTATTACATCGAATTTTCATCTTTAATAAGAACAAAAAAAAGGCAATCCAACAGAAAAGCGAGGAGAAATAAAAAAGCCTAAACATCTGTTTCACCAGATCTTTAGGCTTCTTTTGTTGTATTTTAATACTTGTGTACCCGGGGCGGGAATCGAACCCGCACTTCATTGCTGAAACTGGATTTTGAGTCCAGCGCGTCTACCAATTCCGCCACCCGGGCTTTTTTGTGAATTGGTGTGCAAATATATATTAATTTTCTTTTCGAGAAAACGCCATCATGAAAAAATGGCAAAAACTTTCGCGTAGAAATAATGCCGAAGCTGTTTTTTTAAAATTTGCGAAGCTTATATTATTGAATTACAGTTCGGTTTCATTGAAGCTCATTGACATTGTTGCCAATGAAAATTTTATCAGTTTATTTTATTTTGCCCCCTTTTTTCATTTCTCATTATCATTTTCCTTTCTAGCTTTGAAACCTTAAAATTTCATTATGCGGGTTGTTATTCAGAAAGTCTCGGAAGCTTCGGTAACTGTAGCCGGAGAAATTGTTTCAGCAATAGGTGCAGGGCTACTTGTTTTAGTTGGTATTGAAGATGCCGATTTAGATGAAGATATTGATTGGCTTAGTAAGAAGATTGTTCAGCTTCGGATTTTTCTTGATGAGAATGAGGTGATGAATCGTTCGGTAGCCGATGTTGGTGGCGATATTATTGTGGTTAGCCAGTTTACATTGCATGCTATGACCAAAAAAGGCAACCGTCCATCGTACATTAAAGCCTCGAAAACCGATTTTGCAATTCCGATGTACGAACGATTCTGTGAAAAACTTTCGTCTGATTTGGGGAAGAGTGTTGGACGTGGAATTTTTGGTGCCGACATGAAAGTTGCGCTTATTAACGACGGCCCTGTAACCATTTGGATCGACTCGAAGAATAAAGAATAATTTCATATTCGTTGCATCACTTTAGTTATGAGCGGTAATATCCCCACCAATTTCCAGTCGCCGAATTATGGCAAAGATGCTCGCAGGTGTACAATAACAAAACAAAATGCTTCGTACTACCAGATTATAAATGATACCGTTGAGTTGTGCTTCACGCAGGGAAACCACAGTGCTAAAAGGTTTTGACAATTGGAATGTGTATATTTGAGCTTAAATAGTCGGATAAAATGAGAATGACTGAACGGAAATATTTAGACACTTATAAAAAGTCCATCGGAGACGAAATTCCTAAATTGATTGCGGATTTTGACTTCTCGGAGAACCGTGGAGGATTTGAATATTTGACCAAGTCTTCTGCTATCTACTCATCAAATATTGAAGGAAACAGTATTGATTTGAATTCTTACATGAATTATGAAATGAATAAGGAAAAATTCAAAGTAGGAAAAGAAATTGAAGAAATTGAGGACTTAATTGAAGCTTATGAATTTGCACAAAAAAATAAATTAAATGAAAAAAACGTATTGAATTGCCATAAAATATTTTCGAACACCTTGCTGATAAGGAGTAAAAGAGGAAAATATCGTAGTGAACAGGTCGGTGTTTTTGGGAAAGCTGGTTTAGCTTACATGGCAGTTGAGCCTGAATTTGTAGAGAAAGAAATGAAATTGTTTTTCCGTGATATAAGCGAATTAATTTTATCTGACCTTAAAGAAATTGAAGTATTCTATTTCGCCTCCTTGATCCATCTACGATTTGCACACATACATCCATTTAGAGATGGAAACGGTAGAGCCGCCAGACTAATTGAAAAATGGTTTATTACAGAGAAATTAGGACCAGACTTTTGGAGAATGCCTTCAGAAGAATACTACAAAAACAACCAAGCAAAATATTATGAGACGATTAATTTAGGGGTAAATTATTACGAACTGAATTATAACAATTGTGTCAGATTTTTAGAAATGCTTCCAAATTGTTTGAAATAAAGCACAACAATTCATAATGTGAGGCAAAACCCAGACAACTTTCATATTAAGCAATGACCGATTTAACCATTAAACAAGCACAACAACAAGTCGACGAGTGGATAAAAACCATTGGTGTGCGTTATTTTAGCGAACTAACAAACATGGCTATTCTTACCGAGGAAGTTGGCGAACTGGCCCGGATTATGGCTCGTAAGTTTGGCGACCAATCGTTTAAAGATGGTGAGAGTGCCGATAATCTGGCCGACGAAATGGCCGATATCCTCTGGGTTTTAATTTGCATGGCCAATCAAACAGGCATTGATTTAGAGGAAGCTCTACTGAAAAATATTGAAAAGAAAACCAACCGCGACAGCAACAGGCACAAGGATAATCCTAAGTTGAGATAGTGTTTTTCGTATTTATAGAAGATAAAAAATTAAAAAAATAGAATATGGCAACTGATAAATTTGAATTCGACCACAAACAGCTCGACGACGATCTGAAATCGATAATTGAGAAAGCAAAAACCGAAAACAATACGCTTGAAAACAAGAAGCTTGCTCTTTCGTTAATAGATTTGACGACATTGAATGCCACCGATACTGTTGAGTCTGTAACTAAATTCACCCAAAAGGTTAATGATTTCCCTTCTCATTTTGAAGGACTTGAGAATGTTGCAGCTATATGCGTTTATCCAAACATGGTAGAAACAGTAGACGATACGCTGCAATTGCCCGAAGTTAACATTGCCGCGGTTGCAGGCGGTTTCCCCTCTTCGATGACGTTTACAAAGGTGAAAGTTGAAGAAACCAAATTGGCGTTGAAAGCGGGTGCCGATGAAATTGATATTGTTTTGTCGTTAAGCGCATTTCTTGCCGATGATTTTCAGGCTGCCCACAACGATATTTTTGCCATTAAAGCGGCCATGGGCGATGCTCATCTGAAAGTAATACTGGAGACCGGGGCATTGAAAACACCCGAAAATATTTGGAAAGCATCTCTTCTTGCAATCAATGCCGGAGCCGATTTTATAAAGACATCGACAGGCAAAATGGAGCCGGCCGCTACGCCAATGGCTGCCTATATTATGTGTTTGGCCATTGCTTTCCACTTTGAAGAAACCGGCGAGAAGATTGGGTTTAAAGCTGCCGGAGGAATTTCAACTCCCGACGAAGCAATGATTTACGTTTCGATCGTAAAAGAAATTTTGGGCGAAGAATGGCTTAATCCGCAACTTTTCCGTATTGGGGCCAGCCGTTTGGCCAATAACTTATTGACAGATATTACAGGCAAAGAAGTAAAATACTTTTAATGCCAATGATGGTTACAACCTACAAAAGGAGCTGAAAAATTCAGCTCCTTTTGTTTTATAAAGGATCAAATGAATATTATTATTGAACCCTTTTCAAGGGTTCTGTCTTTTTGTGGCACCCTATCCCGTCCCGCTATGGCGGGACGTCTATTATTATTAAACCCTACGGGTTACGTTTTATCTTTTTGTTGTAAACGAGCTAGTTTTGTGGTGTTTAACTCCGTCTTCCGAAATAACATCGACATGAACAATGAAGTCGCTCTTTATTTCACTTGCTTTCAATTTCAAAACAATTTTGCCGTTTTCATCGGGCACTATATCGTTTTTCCACAGTAAAGTTGTCTGATATTTCCAGTTGTTGTGCGGCATCTTATCGGCATCGAAAGTTGCATTTTGTTGAAATCCCGATTCTGTTTCGCTCTGCTTTGGCAAGAAATCTCCGGGTTCGCGCCGTGTTGCAATTTCAATTATTCCCACCGAATTTAAGCCTGTGTACCGCTGTATATCTGCCGGATTTGTACTAATGTTGATTGATTTCACATCGAAAGGCGAAAGCGTGTTTAGCACACCAATGTCGGTTCCCATTTTCTGTCCATCAATAACAATAAGTGCCCCCGATTGAAAATTGAGCGAGTTTTCTGACCCATAAAAAACGATCTGATTATTATCGATCCTGAAAGGCTTTGTCATTTTGATGACCTCCAAAACGGAAGCCCCCGAATGGAAATATCTATCGGTTGATGATTGTTTTGCAGGTTTTTGGTCTTTGCGCTCGGTACCAATTTGTCGAAGTAACTCTCTATTTTGCTGATAGTAATCTGTTATTTCGCCTTTCGACAACCGAGGATTGGGTATGAAAGATTCGTATAGGATCAGTTCGTCGAGCGATTCGGCAAAACTCATATCAACATGTACGTTGTACGATTTTTTTCCCGAAGCATTAAATGCTTTCACTACAATATCTTTTGATGAAGTAACTTGTTTAAAAGTGAACCGTCCTTTGTCGTCGGAAGTGGTTGTTGCAAGGGTCAAATTGTTCGATTGTACAGCCATAACAGTTGCATTTTTAACCGGTTCTCGATTTTTATCGGTAACAATCCCGCTTAATGTTTTACTCGGTTCCTGTTTTGAATATTTTTTGTCAGTCAGGAAATCGGTAAGTTTATAATGACGGTATTCGTTTGCAATTAATTCGAGGTTTGTAAGATAGATGTCGAGAACAGTTTTGGGTATTGGCGTCAAAAGAGGGTACTTCAAGAACGATTGCTGGCTCTCCTGTTCCTGATCATAAAGGTTAAACCTGTCGACAATCTTCACATCAACTACCGACCGCCCAAACTTCTCGATGAATTTACCGAGTTCGATAGTTACATCAACATCGCCATTTTTTTCAGTAGGGAATAGCTGTGTTTCAATGTCAATATCGATATCTTCATTTGGAGTATTGTAGACCAGCCGTTCGGAAAGCAACTCCCCTTCTTTCGAAAGGATAACAAAATTGATAATATCCTGTGGCAAATCGGCGGTCGAAATCTTCAGGTTATTCTTTTTCGATCCTTCAATTTCGTACGACATCATTATCTTTCCGTTGTAGATTGCCGCGAGTGTAAGCATCTGATCGACATACTTTCCCGATGTAAGCACAACAACCCTCAATGTAGAATCTTCCGTTTTGACCAACGTGAAAACCGATCCGTCGAGAATTGTTTCAGGGATATCGAATTCTTGATTTTTACCATATTCGCCGTCAATTTTGAAGGCGTATTTTTGTCCGGCCATTGGCATAAGGTTAATCAAGCCATATCCCTTTTTTAGCGGTTTACCCACGCCCGCCTGATTGCCAAGTTGGTCGTAAACCCTACCCGAGATATCGATAGGTTCGCCAAACGGATCGACAGAGCGATAGAGAATGCGTTGTAAATTATTGGTTAGCAGCGAACCTCCTTCGGGAAAAAATTCAATCTGGATATTGTCGGCGGTTGTATAAACAGGCAGTTTTTGCGATGCACTGCTGCGGTTCGCAAATGCAACTTCGAGGTAAAGCCCGTTGCTTATTTTTTCGGGGAGTTTAATTCTCAGTTCATTATCAGCATTCACAGTTACAGTAACCCGTTCCGTTGATATTTTATGGTTCAAATCGTAGAGCGAAACCAACATCTTTTCCCGTTTATTGCCTGGCGAAACCGATGACAAACAGAGCTTTGCTCTCACTTCTTCGCCCGGGCTGTATAGCTGTTTGTTAAGAGTAAAGTCGAGCAGATAGTCGTTCTTGCGATACGAATTGATAGTGATAGGCTTAATTGCGGCCAACGATGCATCGTTTGCTTTCAACGCTTTAGGCGTGTAGGCTACCAAAAATGAATTTCCCTCCTTGGCCCAAAGCGGAATTGTAATTTGATTGTCGCAAACGCCTTTCACCAAAAGGTATTTGTTGTCGGTAATTACCTCGCCCGACTCTTGTTTCAACATTACAATTAGCTCGGTATCTTCGGCCGGGCTCTCGGTTAAGCAGTTAAACACCTCAGCTTTAAACCATATTTTCTCGCCAGGGCAATAAATATCTTTGTCGGTTTTAATAAATACTTTATTCTTCGGAAAATCAGCATTTCCCTTGTCGAATGCCTCTTGCAACTTGGCCAAAGCAGGATTATTAACCTGACCTGAAACAGAAGTGAGGAATCCGAATATGAGTGTGATAAGTAATTTGTATTTCATCTGTTTTCAGTTTTTAATTACTGAGGTTTTTCTGTAATAATAAGATCATGATTTTCAAAATCTTTAAGAGCATCGTTGAGGTCATCTTCGGGTTGAATAACGTTGTAATCGTCCCAAAAATCTTTGTCGTAGCTTACAATTTTCTCGGTAAAAAACTCACTTGGCTTAAATATCTCGCTCCTGCTAAACCGCTGAAAATCGCCTTTTTCGATGTTTGTTGTTTGCATTTCAGAAATACTTTTAAACTTGGTTTTCTGCTTTTTCTCGCGGTTGTTCAGTTTTATCTGCATTAAACTACGCGCTCCCAGCAAATACCATTTATTGTCGACAAGTTTATATTGAACAGTGTATGTTAGTTCTGTCGGGATGGCTTTATATTCTTTCGGTTCTTTTTCAATCATCAACCGGCGAGCCTCTTTAAGCCCTTGCCGTGTGTACGAAAACTCAATTCGCGAAAGAGCCCAACTCTGGCAATCGATGTACAAATAGCCCTCGTAAAGTATGTCGCGCAGGTTTGAGATTGGCGAAAATGAGATGATATATGTTTCCCTGCCGTCGATAAGTGTTTTCTTTTCATACTCATAAACGTAGAGGTGCCGGAACTCGGGGTTAATGAAACTTTCGTTGTTTTTCACCACATCGAGTTTTGTAATGTAGTAAGGGCCGCCTTTCAGCCTAAACCTTATTTCGTCGTAAGGCTGTGTGTTCGAACTCTTTCGCCCTTTAATAAATTTCACAAGGTCGTCTTTTACCACGTTGCTATAAGGTGCTTTCACAACTTTCAGAACAGCTTCAGAAATATCGGTATAGGCCGAATTCTCCTGTACAATTTCGCGGTAAAAAGTAGTTAACAGCGTGTACTTATTTTCGTAGTTAACGCTAATGTTGTTGTAGAAATTTGTGAGGATTTCGGAAACATCGTAATGAACAACGTTGATTGTTTTTAAAGTGTAAATTCTTTTATCGAGTTGGATTTCAATTTTTTCATCGGTATTGATCGTTGCAATTGGCCAATCCTGAACAAGAAAACCAAGGCATGAAAAGCGAAGCGTATCGTTGAAGTTTTCTTCGGGGATTTTAATTGTAAAATTACCATCGAGGTTCGACATGGTGCCAATAGCTTTGCCCACAATTGCAATATTGCAGAATGGAACCGACTCCTCATTTTTCATATCGGTTACCGCCCCTTTGATAATCTTGAATACTGGCTTTTTTTCTGTTGAATCTTTTACCGTAGTTGTTGGAAAAAGTATAATCTGATTGTCGAGCGAACTGAACCCCACTTTTTCCAAGTCGATGATTTGGATGAGTATAGAAGATATTTTGGTGCTTTTCAGCTCAGGTTTCACCAAGTGATCGGCCTCAATAAGTTCGGGGTTATACGAGAAGAAAACATTTGCCACTTTGCTAAGAGTGTCGAGAAGATCAGCCTTTGAAATAGAATCGGTATTTAATGTGATTTCAATATCTAACGAATTGCTGCTATCCTGACCGTTGGCATTAACGGTCAGAAGTAGCACAATTACAATTATATAATAGAAAAGTGGCTTCATGGCTTTAGAAATCACACCTATTAATTACAGCGTTAAAAAATTTCGTTCAGATAAAAAAACGACTTCATTTCTTGTCCGTTCCTTAAAACGGTCATGCTTATTTTTTTATTCTGACGTTGTCTGAGCATCAGGTTTATCTCATTAAGAGTTAAATCTTTGTGACTGGTATGGTTTATTGTTAAAAGTTGATCGTTTTCGCGGAAACCTGCATTCCAAGCGGGCGAATTTTCAATCACATTTGAAATTGTATAAACAGGAATCCCCGGCACAGGATTTATAATTTCAAGACCACTCATGTTGTAGAAGAATTTGTCGTCGAAATCATTGTTTGGGCGTAGAATGATACGTTTGTTAAAATAGTCGAAAAAGACAACGTACCGCCTTAAAACTTCACCTCCAATCGATCCTTGCCGCTGCTCCGACTTAATTACATTGTTAATGTGTTCCGACTGAGGATACGAAACTATAGGCGCATCAAGGGGCTTTCCTCCGAGCCAAAGCGAGTTTATACGCCCTTTGTATCCAAACAGTTCGCCACCAAGGCCAACACCCAGAAAGGAGAAGACATTCTGCTTCGGAATTTTGATCTTGTTTGTTGAATCGGGCGAGAGCCACAGAGCATCGCTGGCTCCGGTATCAACCAGTAGCATAACAGGCACAACTTCTCCACTATCCTGAACTATTTCGGTGCGTATCATAGGTTTGTTCCTGACTAGCTGAATTGGTAGCACTATATCATTTTTCAATGGATAATAATCGAATTCATTTGGTTTGTAGAGTTTTATCTCTTCGTCTTGATAATCAATTTTGATAATATAGTTTTTGAAAAGGTTAAAACCAATCAACCCATGAACAGGCATTCCAAGAATCTGCGAAATCTGAAAGTTCTCATCAATTACTACATTGATTTTCTGATGACTGGCTGTTAGTCCGGGTAGCGTAATTGTATTGTCGCCCGACTCATAAGCCTGTGTAACCACTTCGTTGCCAAGTCCGCGCAATTCAATTGGCTTCAAATAGTTGAGATTTAGCTCTTCAACCAGTGTAAGTTCGGTAATAATTGGGTCTTTCACTCCCGAATCGAGGATGAAATTCATTGTGTCCGATCCGTTAATGCTTACCGGAATAATAATCAGGTTGCTAATTTGCTTGAACTTAAACGAGAGTGAATTCTTCTTCGGACTATTAAAAAGGAACCCTGCCGAAGGAGTTGAGTATAGCTTTTTAAAATCGATGTGTTCTTTCATTGGCACATAGTCGCGCACAACAAGCAAATTGTTTTCGATTTCAAAAATGAGGTAGAAATCGTCCATTAGTTTTCCCAGAATCTCTTTTACCGATTTGTTCGAGACACTCAGGTTTACCCTTTTCCCTTTAATCAGCTTTGAATTGTAATCGAGGTCGAGGTTGAACTGCTTGCAAATCTTTTCGATAACCTCTTCCAGCGGTTCGTTTTCGGCAATTATTGAGATGTTTTGATCGAGCACATTAACACTCTTTTGCTTTTCCTGCGCCAATGCCGGAATTTGCAGCAACATCAATGCAACTAGTGCAGATGAGACTATTAGCGATTTTATTGAAACTTGTGTTTTCATTCGTTATATCTTTATTAAGTTGCTGCTTATCTATTGGATCTAAAGCTGTCTCTTCGAGCATCTATGTCTCCACTCATGGAACTCGCAAACATTAAACAGATTCTTGTTAGCTACGCTGATCTACGATTAGCTACGCTGATTTTCAATTGTGGCAATTATCTGCCATGCTCGTTTCATACGATAAAAGTTTAAAGTCAAACATTTCAGGCTATTTCCCTATTCTAAAATCAACTTCTTCTAATTCTTATTTTGAATGACGTATTTGTTGTCGCCTATTTTTTCGGCACGAAGGTTCATTGTCATTGCAATAACTTT
>Ga0209373_10002157_pt1 | contig 20447 bp, 24 predicted proteins | sample Higcelweek5metaG_FD_187173 | JGI IMG/M metagenome (GOLD analysis project Ga0209373, IMG submission 187173) | Freshwater pond sediment microbial communities from the University of Edinburgh, under environmental carbon perturbations - High... | ecosystem: Environmental > Aquatic > Freshwater >... | reverse complement strand
TTGACCGCGACCTGCTTCTAAACGGGATGAAGGAACCTAAAAAGGACCAAAACATTGCATTGTATAGAAAATATCGTCCAGAAAGTTTTGAAGAGGTTATTGGGCAGGATCATATCGTTAAAGCTATTGGTGGCGCATTAAAGGCTGGGAAAGTTGCTCACGCCTATCTTCTTTGTGGTCCACGCGGAACAGGTAAAACTACAATCGCTAGGATTATTGCTCACGAACTCGGCTCATCTGTAAACGACATATATGAAATGGATGCAGCTTCAAATCGTGGGATAGATGATGTTCGTGATATCCGCGAAAATGTTCGAACTCTTCCTTTTGATTCAAAATACAAAATTTATATTCTTGATGAGGTTCATATGTTCACGAAGGATGCATGGAACGCACTTTTGAAAACTATTGAAGAACCTCCAGAGCACGTTATCTTTATTCTTGCGACAACCGAACTTGAGAAAGTTCCTGAGACTATTGTTTCTCGTTGTCAGAGTTTTATTTTCAAGAAACCAACTGACGTTATTCTTACGCAAGTAGTTTCAAATGTTGCAAAGAAAGAAGGTTACGTTATAGAAGAAGGTGGAGCAGAACTTATTGCGCTTCTTGCTGATGGAGCATTTCGTGATGCTTTAGGAACTTTGCAAAAAGTTATCTCATTCTCAAAAGACAAGAAAATTAGTTTGAAAGAAATAGAAGATATTACTGGAGCTCCAAATGAGACCTTGGTAAATGACTTTTTTGATTGTTTAACCGAGAAAAATATAGAGAAGGGTTATGCGACTATCAATAAAGCAATTAGTCAGAATATAGATATGAGTGTTTATCTTAAAATGATTCTATCTAAACTTCGCTATGCGCTTATGCTTCGTTATGCACCAAATACTAAAGAATTTGTTGGGGGTTTTGTTTCAGAAAGTAGTTTGAAATATCTCATCGGTCTTGCTTCATCTAAACCAGAATACATAACATCAAACACTCTTTCAATTCTTCTAGAAGCATATCAAGGTCAAAAGAATGCAGTAATAAGTTCATTACCCCTTGAACTAGCACTAATCAAAATTTTTAATGCAGAAAGATAATAAAATCTGGGACGTCATCGTAATAGGTGGTGGGGCTTCTGGTATGATGGCCGGGGTAGTTTCTGCACGTAGAGGCAAGTCTGTTATTATTTTAGAAAAGAATAAAAAGCTTGGTGAAAAATTAAAGATTACCGGCGGAGGACGATGTAACATCACGAATGCCGAATATGATATTCACAAATTCTTGGAACACTACGGCAAATCAAAAGATTTTCTTTTTTCACCGTTTTCAATATTTGGAGTAGAAGATACATTTAAGTTTTTTGAATCTCTCGGCCTTCCATTAGTGATAGAAGCTAGAAAAAGAGCTTTTCCAAAATCAGAGAAAGCTTATGATGTCTATGATGCCTTGAAAAAAGAGCTAGAAAAGAACAAGGCAACAATAAAAACAAATATCATTGTTACCAAATTTATAATAATTAATGAAAAAGTTGTCGGAGTTAAGACTACTGATGGAAGTTATTTTGCCAAGTCTTTTGTTTTAGCAACTGGAGGATTATCACATCCTGAAACCGGCTCAACGGGTGATGGTTTTAGATTTTTGAAAGATTTAGGACATAAAATAGAGAAACCAAATCCCTCGGTTGTTCCTCTTGAAGTCTCTGACAAATGGGTTCATGAGCTTTCTGGAGTAACGTTGTCGTTCATGAAAATTACTTTCTATTTAGATGGCAAAAAACAATTTTCTAAAACAGGTAAGATTTTGTTTACTCATTTTGGGTTATCTGGTCCGCTCATCCTAAATAGTGCAAGCTATGTCGGGTCTCTTCTTCAAGCTGGGAGAGTAGATGCTTTTATTGATGCTTATCCAGATACAACTCTCGGTGATCTTGAAGATAAGATAGTAAAAATATTTGATAAGAATAAAAACAAGATACTCAAAAATATTCTCAAAGAAATTGTTCCAGATGGAATGACAAAGGCGTTTGAAATCTTAATTGATAAAGATATTCTTGAAACAAAAGTCCACAGTATTAAAAAAGATGATAGAAAGGCGATAGTTCTCCTTTTAAAGAATTTGAAAGTTCATATAACTAACCTTATGGGCTATGACAGAGCAGTTGTTGTTGATGGAGGATTAGTTTTGACCGAAGTGAATTTAAAAACTATGCAATCAAAAATATTTGATAATCTTTTTATCACAGGTGATTTACTCAATATAAACAGACAATCCGGCGGATTTGGATTACAAATTTGTTGGACAACTGGTTATATAGCTGGAACAAACGCCTAACTTTGAGGCGTTTGTTTTTTATAAATAGAAACTAGACTATACAATAAACTAACGGCGAGTGGTCCGACAATTATTCCGATTGGTCCGACTAGTGATACTCCGCCCAAAATTGCAAAGAGAATAAATAGAGAAGGAATTTCTGTGTCTTTTGAAATGATGTAAGGATTTAAAATATTATCTATTGTTCCAACTAGAAGGAGTGACCAAAGTAAAAGTCCGAGAGCTTGCCATTGCATACCTGTGAAGAATAGGAAAAGTATTGCAGGGACTGAAACCATTGATGTTCCAATCGTAGGAATAAATGAACAGATACCAGCAACGATTGCCCAGATAATAGCATTAGGAACACCAAATATTGTAAAACCAACCCAAGCGAGGATTGCTTGTGCGATTGCAATAATAAACGAGCCGCGGAATACTCTGTTGATTGAATTTTTGAGAGCTCTGAGAATTTCATTTACATTATTGTCTGAAAGCGGAATTATTTTAACTAAACCTTTCTCCCATTTTTCTCCGTCTTTAAACAAGTAGAAGAGAGCAAATACCATTAGGAAGAACATCAAGAATGAGTTCAATGTTGATGAGAAAATTTTAGCTAGATTGCTTGAGAGGGAAGATACTATTTCGGTTAATCTTGTACTGATATCAAAATTAAAACCTGCTGGTAAGAATCTGTTAATGGAATCATTGATTGATTCTAAGAAATGACCAGAACTATCTGAGACCATCATATTAAAATATAATTGTTGTATTTGATTGAAGACTTCTCTTCCAACAAAGAATAATGGAACACATAGACATAAAAGGAATATAATTATTGTTATAAGAGAAGCAAGCCAAGAAATATTTTTAACTATATGTGTTTTTATCCATAGATAGACAGGATTAAGAGTTACAGCAAAAGCGATTGCGATAACAAACACTCCCAAGAATGGATAAAAGATAGAAAACACTAGTGCTAATGATAATAGTAATATAACGAATAAGAAATGTTTTTCTGTTTGCATAGAATAATTATACCAATAAATCGATATCATGACTAGGTTATAAAGGGGCAGATTTTTGCTATAATAAAAAGGTCAAATTAAGTTAAGCAATTTGAATCTTCCCTAGCGGGGGGATTTTATTTTTACACAAAATGGATTTAAAAGACAATAAAGATGAAGGACTTATGATGATTGTTCTTTTCTGGCCTATCTGGGTGCCAGCTCTTTTGATAATTGGATATATCTGCTTTAAACTTATTTCTCTCGGTGAAGGTTGGTGAGGTTGAAAAATAACCATTTTTATTGTATTCTTATACCTGTTATATCGTATTGGGAGATCGTCTAACGGTAGGACAGAGGCCTTTGAAGCCTTTAATCTAGGTTCGATTCCTAGTCTCCCAGCAAAACGAGTGCAGCGAGTTTTTGCTGGGAGAAGCAAGCAAACTGCTTTGCTTGCGTCTAGGAATCGAAAGGCTTTTCCATACGAGCGGAGCGAGACGGAAAAGCACCCGCGACCGTAGGGCGAGATAAGCGTACTCGCGGTCCTAGTCTATTAGCTAATTTGAGTGAGGTTTGTGTGCTTGGTATGGTCAATTTGTTAAAGATAAATAAACATGGATAATATTATTATTTCAATAAGAAAAGCCCTTCAAGAAGAGAATTGGCACGGAGCTCTTTTTATGGCTGTTGCATTACCAGATATTTGCGTTTATCTCGAACATGGGAAAACGACTGGAAAGAATTATTCAAGTTGGTTTGAAAATAATCTAATCAAATATAAAGGATTTTTGTCAGGAGATGATTGTTATTCTTTACGTTGTGCTGTTCTCCATCAGAATACGGATGATATATCTAGTCAAATAATGAAAGATGTACTTGATCATTATATTTTTATTACACAAGGAAGCCACCTTAATTTTTTTAAAGATTGTGTTGTTGCTGGAATTAAAGAATCTTTTCTACAGCTAGATGTTACTAAATTTTGTGATGATATTTGCGTTGCTGTTGAAAATTGGATAAGTCTTAATTCAGGTAATCAAAATATAGACAATAGACTAAAACAGGCATTAGAGATACACAAACCCGGATATATTTACAAAGGGTCGATTAAATTTGGGTAAATAATAACAATGAATTTAAAAAGATAATAATCATGGAAAACGAAAATAAAAATGAAAATAAGTTTGTAACTGTTTTTAACTTTGAATGTAAAGACTGCCATACTAAAATCGGTCAGCTAGTATCTGATAGCATTAATATTGAGAATATTGAGTGCCCGAATTGTAAATCTAAAAATACGATTCACGGAACAGTTGTTCAGTAAAAAATTTCTGCTCGGAGTGCGTCATTTTGATATAATATAAACATGGCTGACCTAATTAAAACCGAAGAAGAATTAATTAAAAAGGTGAAATATATTGCTGAGCAAACATCTAAGTTGGCTATAAGTATAGTTGGGGTGGATTTTCCGATTCATTCTCTTACCGTCTTTTCTCACGAAGAAAAAGAATTTGAAAATTTAAAAAATATTCTATCAAGAATAGGAAAACCATTTAACGAAAATAACGGACCCAGAGTTGTTTTGTTGAGCCCAATAAATGCAGGGGAAAACTTAATTACACTTCTTAGGATAAGAAAACCAGATATTGAGCGTCCTCAAGTTGGATGTAATGACTTTGATACAGATTATTATTCTTTCAAAAACAATTATTTATCGAAATATCCGAATAATTTAAAACTTATTGAAAGACCAGAATATGAAATGATAGAATTTTATGATCATAATTTTGATGTTTTAGCTTATATAGTATCTGAATAATTTAATCCCTTAGGTTTCATCGTCTTAATCTAGCAAAAGTATTATAATATCCCTATGCAAACCGAACTTGAAGCAAAATTTTTAAACATAGACCCTGAAAAAATAAGAGCCAAATTAAAAGAAATTGGTGCGGTTTTGAAATATCCTGAACGTTTTATGAAAAGGAAAGTTTTTGATTTTCCAGATGGAAAATTAGGAAAAGAAGGCGCTTGGATAAGAGTAAGAGATGAAGGAGATGGATTGATAACTTTGAGTTATAAAAAGTTAGTAGATAGAACTCTTTATGGAACAAAAGAAATAACTTTAGAAGTAAATGATTTTGAAACTGCGTGCAATTTTGTTTTAGCTTGTGGATTTGACGGTAAAGCATATCAAGAGACAAAAAGAGAAAAATGGGTACTAGGAAAGACAGAAATAACAATTGACACTTGGCCATGGATACCAACTTTTGTAGAAATAGAAACTGAGACAGAAGAAGAAATACATAAAGTTTCAGATTTACTCGGCTTTGATTGGAATAAAGCTTTGCATGGTAGTGTAGAGACGGCATATCAAGATTTATTTAATGTTACAGATGATGAAATAGATAGTTGGGAAGAAATTAAATTTATACCTGTTCCAGATTGGTTAGAAATTAAAAGAAAATAACCAATGAAAAAATACCACCTCTACATTCTCCAATGTTCCGACAAAACCTTATACACTGGAATTACCACAGATTTAGATAGAAGAATTACCGAACACAACAGCACTAAACTAGGCGCAAAATATACTCACGCTAGAAGACCGGTCAAATTGGTTTATTCTAAAAGATTCAAAGATAGGTCTTCTGCTTCAAAAGAAGAAGCTCGAATAAAGAAGTTAACAAAATCTGAAAAGTTAGAACTTGTTAAAAATTTAACAAAATAATATCATAGTTACTATGCCAGTCCTTAAACCCAGAAAAGAGTATTTAAAACAACTTAAAGAATTTAATAATGAACCTGTCTGCAGGTTTTGTGATATAAAAAAGGAATATATAATAAAAAGTTACAAAAATTGGACTTTGTCCTTTTGCGAATATCCATACTGGAAATATCACACGATGTTAATTCCTAAATCTCATGCGATTAGATTCCATGAATTAAAACAGGAAGAACTTATTGAATTACCATTTATAATGGAAGAAGTGGAAAATTTATATAAAGATAAAGAAATAATAAGCGAAAAATCATTGTATGGTACCCAATTGCTATTCTTCTGGAGATCTAGATATTGGGAACCAGAAAAAAAGTTCGTAGAACACCTCCATTTACATATTTGTCCTGAATTTAAAAATTCATGGGATCCAATTTTAGACGACGAAGCATACAAAATAGACATAGAATTGTTAAAAAATATTTAGATAAATAAGAATGGGGATTTGTAGTTTTACAAATCCCCATTTTTTTACACAGATCTTGAAGATCTTAGCTCTTGTATTTCTGAAACATTACAGATTTTTTCCCAATCTCTGTGATCTACAATGAACGGTTCGTCAGTGTTTTGAAGTTTTATAAAACTAAACACTCCATTTATAATTTTCACTTCTCCCTCAGGAATACCATCTTTCTTTTTTATTAAATCTAATTTGCCATATTCATCAGATTTGAGATGGATATTTTTAAAGACTTCAGAAGGATCGTATGAAAATTCAATCCATTTCCCGTTAATCATTACTTTGAAATTCATGATATTTAGATTTAAGATTTATATTCCGTATTTATCTTAATGCTAACAATAAATGTATCTATTAGTCAATGAATATATTTGTTATTTTATAATAGAAATTTTCTAAAAACAGACTCGATTTATCTGTTGACTTGTATCTTTTTCTGATGTATAAGTAACTTGATTACAATTGATTTTTGATAATTATATAAGTATTTTCAATTACTTAGTGGTATTTGCTGTTGCAAGTGAACTACTAAATTCTAGTGTAAAATATGGTTAAAAAGATAAGAAAATGGAAAAGAAAAATTCTTCAGGTAAAGTAGATGTAATCTTTGGTCTCCAGTGGGGAGATGAAGGTAAAGGAAAAGAAATTGACGCGATGTTGTCTGGTTATAACTCAGTCATTCGTTTCCAAGGAGCTGATAATGCTGGTCACAGCTATATGTTCAATGGTGTTTCTATAATAGGACACCTTATGCCGAGTGGGGCTCTTCACGAAAAGGTAGACCTCATCATTGGAAATGGTGTTGTTGTAAATCCTCTATCTTTGAAAAAAGAAGTTGATGATCTGAAATCTAAGGGTATTGACGTATTAAAGCGTCTGTACATTTCAGAGAGAGCAAAGATTGTCACTTATATGCATCCATTCGTGGATGGAGCAGGAGAATCTCGTATGGGAAAATCTTGTATTGGAAGCACTCTACGAGGAGTTGGTCCAGCGTATAAAGATTTCAAAGCGAGACAAATTTTACTGATTGGAGACATGTTACGTCCTGATTTTGACGGAAAGCTTGCTAACTTTCTGGAATTCCAACGATCTGAGTTGGAAATGTATTCATCAATGTATAAATGTGAAATTCCATGGGCGGAAATTGATGAAAAAAAGAAAGAATGGCTGTCGACTCTTGAATGGATGAAGAGTTTGAACATTTGTGACGTTTCTGAGTTGGTAAGGAAGAAACTTGCTGACGGGAAAAACATTTTGGCTGAAGGAGCACAAGGAGTAATGCTTGATTGCGATTTCGGAGATTATCCATTTGTTACCAGTTCAAATACTCTGCCTGCCAATGTATGCCTTGGAATTGGAGTACCTCATCAGGCCCTTGGAAAAATATACGGAGTTATCAAAGCGTATACAACAAAAGTTGGGGGAGGAAGCTTTCCATCAAGAATAAGAAATGAAAAAGTCGAAAAACTTTTTCAGGAAGCTGGGCATGAATTTGGTGCTACAACAGGCCGTCCCAGAATGTGTGGTTGGCTTGACCTGGTTGCTTTGAAACGCGATATCTATTTGTCGGGAGCTACGGGTTTATTTATTAACAAGGCGGATATTTGTCCTGTTAACAAAATAAAAATCGTTGTTGGATATCTTGGTAAAGAAAGAAAAAAAATTGAAGGTTTTCCTCTTCACCTTGAAGATATATATGATGTAGAAACTGTAGAATTTGAAGGATGGGGTGAAAAAGCTCGCAATGTTATTTTTGGGGAAGATTTACCTTCAGAACTTGTTACTTACATTAAGTATATTGAAAATGAGATTGCTCCTTTTGGTGTAAAAATCGAATTACTCGGTACTGGTCCTGAAAGGGGTCAGTTTGCCTGGTGGGATTGGTGATTGAAGTAAAATGGAAGACTGCTTGTTATTACGGGCAGTCTTTTTTTGTTTGGTTTTTAAAAAATTAATCCTGAATTCTCCCATAGACAAATTAACATTTTTATGTTAGTTTTTGTTTGAAATAGTAGATAATTCATTCACAATTTAAAAGCTAAAATAATGAAAGAAAGACTGATTGAACTTATTTTAAAGTATGGTATCGTTGGTACTAACTTTAAAGAACCGATTACTTTTAAGTCGGGAATCAAATCTCCGATTTATTGTAATTTTCGTAAAACTACTTCGTACAATGACCTCCTTGATCTCGTTATTTTGTTATTGAAGGAGAAATTACTAAGGCTGGAGGCTGATTGTGTCGCTGGTGTTGCAACGGGTGCTGTTCCTTACTCTTCCATTTGTGGAAGAGAACTGAACCTTCCTTCGTGCTATGTGAGACCAGATGCAAAGCCCAAAGAATATGGACTCAAACAACTTGTTGAAGGTAGCACTGTCTCTGGGCTCGATGTAGCCCTAATTGAAGATCTGGTATCTACTTCCGGAAGTATTGTGAACAACGCACAGGTATTAAAAGTGTGCGGGGCGGAAAAGATTAATCTGATTTCAATCTTTTCCTATGATATGGAACGTTCCAGAAAAGAACTAGCCGAGGCAGGTTTTGAACTGGACTCGCTCATCACAATTGATGATATTCTTCCTGCGATGAAAGAAAAACTTTCTCCTGAAGAATATGAAAGTTTAATAGATTGGGTGAGGGATCCTGAGGGCTGGTTTGACCGACACAAAATCGAGTTTGATTTTGGTTTCTTGACAACATTACGTCAATCCGCAGCCCAAACTGGTAGTATTATTTCGTTTGGTCATGATCCTGTGTTGGAATCTCTCCCTGATAAATATACTACGCGTGGTATAGATGGATACGCTGATTTTATGAACGATTTATTTTCAGAAATGAATCGTCAGGCGGTTTACCCGGGTATGTTTAAACCAAATCTTGGCTGGTGGTTATGTTATGACAGACCATACAGAAGCGTCGCACATGCAGGTTCGGATGCTCTGACTAAACTTATGCAGTCAATAAATAATAAGCTTCCTGCTAGCCTTGTACCTATACCGATTAATCTTGATACAAAGATGGGGGACATCAGTAAAAGTTCAGGAAAATATGCATCGCATGTCTTTGAAGGTTGGGAGGCTGGAGCAGTAACGGTTCATACTTACATGGGCAGTGATTCTGTTGAACCATTCAGCGCTTATTGCAATAAAGAGTACAAGAAAGGAGTTTACATGCTTGTGAGAACTACAAACAAAGGAGCTTCAGATCTTGAAATGAAAAAGATGAGTGACGGTCGTTTTGTTTATGAACATGTGGCTGACAATGTCATCAACTGGGCAAAAAACAAACCGGGTGTTGGTGTTGTTGCTGCTGGAAATTCTCCTGAGGATCTCATGATTCTTGGTAAGATGTTTGCTGGTAAAGACATTCCGCTTCTGATTCCAGGTGTTGGAAAATCACAAGGTGGAGATGCTGGAGAAGTTGCCAAGATTCTTAAAGAATCCGGAGTTGAACCTTCTTTAATCAGGATTAATCTTTCAAGTGGCTTGAGTCATCCTTGGTATGAACCCGGGAAACCAAATCCATCTGGGAAAGAATGTATCGAAATGATTATTGAAACATTACGCTCCCTGAACGAGCAGGTTGCGTCAGCTGGCTGTACCTTTTAGCTTGAACAAATTGAAATCTAAACCGAAGTGTAAATTAGCACTTCGGTTTTTTTATTTTTAAATATAATAAAAACCCGTGAATACTTTGTATCCGCGGGTCCTAAAAGAAAACTGTTTTGAATCCTGATTCTAAAATAGCTATTACAAGGTTAGATAGAAATAAGCTTAAAACAAAAATGCCAAATGTTTTAAAGTCTGAGAAATTATTCCATTTGTTATATCCCTCTCTGTAATAAATAATTATCACGAAAGGATCCCATGTTGAAAGAACAGCAAATAACTTTTTAGGATGATTTTTTCTTAAAAAAATAATTTTCTTTGTAATAAAATTGTGTCTTTTTTTGTGGACAAAATTTTCAAGAGACTCTTTTAAAGCCTCAATGAGTAGCCAATCTATTTTATAATGGTCATAGACTAGTAATAGGGCGAAAAGATATATTCCCGTTACGGACATAGTAATTAATATGTTGAAAGGGAATTTATAAATAGGGATGATTATGGATGAGGCGGTGTACCAATACAATCTAGTGATAATCCAATATATTGGTGCGCCCAAAGCAAATCTTTCTATTTTCGAGTACTTCTTTTTTATAACTACGATAACTACCTCCTTTTTAGAATTTTAGTAAATAACTTTATTTACCGTGATACTACACTATAGGCCACCTTTTTTCAAGGAGAATAAAAAATGATTGTTGAGTAATTTACTTTATTTACAACTTAAAAATAAATCTTTATCTTTTTTAAATAGAGATGAAGACATATGAAATATTGTGTATGTTATGAAATATGCGGCCAAGACGTCGATAGTATAATGATAGTGTCCCAAGAGAACAACTACTCCCATAAAAATAGAATATACAATAAAGAAATATCTTAAAGTTTTATTTTGCCAAAACATTAAAGCAAATAAATAAGGAATACCTACATGACCAGAGAAAAATAAATCTCCACCAAAGGTAAATTTATCCATAAGTTCTATATCTCTAATAAGTTCTTCTGTGGGGAATGGTCCTAAATGAGTAAGGCAGATAAAAATAGATCTTATCACTACAAAGAGAGCTACACTTTTTATAACAAATGGAATTCTCTTAGGGTTATAAATAGATAATACCGAAATAAAAATAAAAAATACAATAGGACAGAAAGTGAAGAGTCCAGCAGTATTAAAAGCCCTTGTATTACTCAAAATAATATCAGATACAGGATAACTAGCGTTTCTTGTCGCATAAGTTCCTGAAATGAAATTTATATAAAGACTTATAGAAAGAAATAAAAAAGAAATTATTAATGACTTAATAAATTCTTTATCCTTCATCATTTCTCCCCATTTTTGCATCCAGATTCTCATAATTGTTTTATGGTAAAATTATACTATCAATACGTTTCTTAATCAATTTACCTTACATCTTATAAATTTGATATAATAATATTATGACCAAACAAAAGGAAAATAAACTCAAAGTCGGATTGGCTCTCAGTTCTGGTGGTTTGAGAGGATTAGCTCATGTTGGGGTAATTAAAGTCTTATTAAAGAATAATATACCAATAGATTATATTTCTGGATCTTCTGCTGGAGCTTTGGTTGGATCATATCTAGCAACCCACGGGGAGATAGATTCATTTGAAAAATTACTTTTAGCAAATAGTAAAGATTTTGTCCCATTGTTTTTTGATTTTGGTTTCAGTGGTGGTTTCATAAACGGCACGAAAATAAATACATTTCTAGCAAAAATTTTAAATGATACAGAATTCTCCGAAACAAAAATTCCTTTTTATGTTATAGCTACTGATCTAGTAACAGGACAACCAGCTATTTTTTCTTCTGGTAAATTGGTCTCAGCAGTTCGTGGAAGTATATCTGTTCCGATTATATTTAAGCCGTATGATTATGATAATAAACTTCTCGTTGATGGGGGATTAAGCGATCCTATGCCTGTTGATATTTTAAAAGAGAATGGAGCAAATTTTACTATTGCTGTAAATTTGTATCATCAGAACGAATTTAAAAATGAAAAGTTTAAAGCAGCATTTTCAGAAGTTGGTTTGCGAAGTATTAAAGTGGCTCTGCATAATTTAGCAAAAGTATCGGTTGACCATGCAGACTTTGTATTAAATCCCGATACTTCAAAATATTTAAGTGAGACCAAGATAACTGATTACTTTAAACCAGAAAATATTAAAAAGATAATATCTATCGGAGAAGAAGAGACTCTCAAACATTTACCAGAAATAAAAAATCTTCTTGGAATTGTAAATTAAAAAGTCGGTTAGTTTATTATTAGTTAAATGTAATAAAAATATGAGTGAAGAAATAAAAGAAACAGGGTGTTGTCCAAAGTTTGATCCCACTCCTTGGGATAGTAAAGAGTTTGAATGGAATAATAAGAAATTTATAAAAGATAGTGTCTTTACGCTTTTTTATATGCCTATGAATTTCGGTAAGGTAATAACCAGATTGATTGGTAAAACAAACAAAGCTGGTGCTGTCATGACTGATAATTTGTGTCTATCGGATCATACTTCAAAATGGAATATGGATATTTATGTTGCTGTTGATAAAGAAATACCAGATGCTAAAAATGTAACTCTAAGTGGTAAATACTTAACTAAGGTTTATGAAGGAAGTTTTACTAATACTGATAAGTGGTGTAAAGATTTCATTAGTTATGTAAAAATGGCAGGGAAGGAGATTAAGAAAATGTACATGTGGTATACAACCTGTCCGAAATGCGCAAAAGCTTATGGTAAGAATTACGTCGTAATAGTTGCTGAAGAAAAATAAAATCATAAAAAGGTTTGTCAAAAAGGGCAGGCCTTTTTATTTTGCCTATCTGTGTATTATTTTGGTATAATAATTTTATGGAATTAAAAAATAAAGTAATAGTTATAACTGGGGGATCAAAGGGACTAGGTAAAGCTCTAGCTCTTTCTTTTATTAAAGAAGGCTCGAAAGTTGTTGTTTGTTCTAACAATAAAAAAGAATTAAGAGGTTTACCTAAAGAGATTGAATGGATTAAGGCTGATGTCACGAGAGAGAAAGATATGGAAAAGATAGTTAAATTTACTTTAAAGAAATTTGGTGAGTTAAATATTTGGATAAATAATGCTGGTGTGTGGTTACCTCATCTTCCTATCGAACAGACTGATTGGAAAAGAGCTCACGATTTAATAGAAGTTAATTTGTTTGGGACGGTTTATGGTTCAAAAGTTGCACTTAGTCAAATGAGAAAACAAGGATCCGGTATGATTGTGAATATTTTATCGACTAGTGCATTGGAAGGTAAACTAAATGAGACGGCGTACTGTTCAAGTAAATTTGCAGCAATGGGTTTTACTAAATCTCTTAGGAGAGAGGTTGAAGGAACTGATGTAAAAGTTTTGTCAGTTTATCCTGGGGGAATGAAAACAAATTTATTTGATGAAAAAAAGCCGGACAATTATAACGAATATATGGAACCAAGTTTTGTGGCAGATAAAATTATAGAAAACATCAAAAAAGATATTCCAGATGAGGAATTGATTCTCAGAAGAGCAAGTTAAGAAACACTAGAGGGGAACTTGACAGATATTCCAAAAAGATATATAAAGTGAAAGTTATGAAAAAAATATATATTGCATTTTCACTCTTTTTATTAGTGTTTGCTATAGGTTTTGCAATAAACCCAGTTGAGGCTTCTGCAAATTCCTATCATTATAATACCTCTCACTATCCAGTATATGGATATAGTGGCGGTCATTATGATTATGGTAATCCATATTGTTACGATGGATGTATGGGCTATGTAGATCATAATTACTATAGTGCGGATAATTATCCACCATATTTGTTACCTACAACTGGTCCTGTTCATTATAATTACAATACCAATAGTGGTAACTGTAATTATCCATCATGTAGTACATGTGGTTACTCATCATGTAATAATGGTAATAATTATGGTAACTCTTATGGCTATAGTAATTCAAATGATTACTCATATAGTAATAACTACAACGACTATAATTCAAACGATTACCAGGATTACTCATATGGTAACAGTTATAGTTATGGCTATAGTAATAACGGAGGTTACTACGGATACGGATATTAATTTAAGAATAAAAACTATTTAATTAAAAAACAATTCCGGTTTTGGGATTGTTTTTTAATTTATTAAAGAAAATCATTTCCTATTTATCTAAAAATAATGTAAAGTAAGAACTTATATGACTCACGGAGAAGTTGTTATCAGATTTGAAAAGGTATCCTTTGGATACGGACACAATAAGCCGATTTTAGACTCGGTTGATTTTTCTATACGGAGAGGAATGAAAGTTACAATTATGGGACAGAATGGAGCTGGTAAAAGTACATTGTTTTCTCTAATAACTAAAGAAAGGGAACCAGAAGAAGGACAAATCCATTTAGCCCAAAGAACTACTGTTGCCTTATCCAGACAAGTAATTCCTCGCCCAGAGCTTGATCTCACTGTTCGAGAGTTTTTTGAGAAGTGTTTTAAGGAAAAAATTTATGATATAGACCCTCGTATAGATAAAGTTCTTGAAGTTGTAAACCTAAAAGGGCACGATAATGTTCATGAAAGATTAGTTAAATCTTTTTCTGGTGGTCAGCAAGCGCGACTTTTACTTGCCTCAGCTTTGATACAAGAGCCAGATGTCCTCTTGCTTGATGAGCCTACTAATAATCTGGATAAACCAGGAGTGGCTCATCTTACTGATTTCCTCGTTAAATACAAAAAGACAGTGATTGTTATTTCTCACGATGCAAAATTTCTAAACTCATTTACCGATGCTGTTTTGTATTTAGATATATATACAAAAAAGATTGAACAGTATGTTGGTAACTACACAGATGTTAGAGACCAAATAGCTGCTCGAATGGAGCGAGAGAATCGTAAAAATGCGCTTCTTGAAAAAGAAATTAAAGCAAAAAAAGAACAGTCTAATGCCTTTGCTATGAAAGGAGGAAATTTGCGTGCCGTTGCTAAACGTATGCGTGATTTAGCAGAAGAATTAGAAGAAGAAAAAGTTGATGTAAGGAAAGAAGATAAGACAATAAAAAAATTTACGATTCCGTATCAAGAAGAAACAATTGGAGATATCGCAACCTTTTCATCTATTTCAATATACAAAAATAATAAAATCAAAAAGATAAAAACCAATATTAAACTTCGTAAACATAGTCATATTCTTTTGTCTGGTCCAAACGGTATAGGGAAAAGTACTCTTCTAGAGGCTATATCAAAAGGGGAAGCAGAAGGATCTCTTATTTCAAAAGGAGTGCGAGTTGGATACTATCGTCAGGATTTTTCGACTTTAAATTTTAACGACACTGTTTATGAATCTCTTGCAGATACAGTGAGAAATGTTACTGGTCAAGTCAACGAAGAAAAAATTCGTGCGACAGCAGCTAGTTTCCTTATAACAGGAGATATGGTTAATACAAAAATTGGTAGTCTTTCAGAAGGGCAGAAAGGACTTGTTTCATTTGCAAAACTTGTGCTTACTCGTCCAGGATTACTTATTTTAGATGAACCAACAAATCACATAAACTTCCGTCATCTACCAATTATTGCTAAAGCTCTCGACGAATATAATGGTGCGATGATTCTCGTTTCTCACACGCCAGATTTTGTGAGCCAAATTCGTATTGACGAAGTTCTCGATCTCGATAAATAATTTTTGTCTTTTAATAGAAGGCATAAAAAGGTTGCAATACAAGATGATACATGTTAACTTGAAAATATAGTCGTGCTTTTTACTAATTCAATTAATTATATTTACTATGGACGACAATAATACAAACCCAACACCAGCTACAGATGTACCTGAGACACCTGTAACACCTGTAGAAGAAACTAAAGAAGAAAACACAGAAGAAGTTAAAGCTGAATAAGTTTTAAATTTGTTCTCAATCAAAAAATCCAGATATCTAATCTGGGTTTTTTGATTGGAAACAAAACACTAGTGTTTGAAAATTGTCCATGATAATATAAATAAATATGGAACTCAAAGCTACTTTCGGAATACTATCGGCATTGTTTACTTTTGCTGGATTGATACCTTATTTTATGAGTATTCATAAAAGAGAAATTTACCCGCATAAGCTTTCTTGGCTTGGTTGGGCATTTATAACTTTTGTTGGAGGTGTTGCTATGCTTGCTGATGGGGGAACATGGTCTGTGTTGATTCTTTTTGGAAATTCATTATCGTGTACTCTTGTGGTTATATATTCTGTTTATAAAAAAGTTGGAGTTTGGTCTACAACTCCATTTGATTACATTTGCTTTGGTTTAGGAATTTTGGGAATAATTCTTTGGCAGACTTTTGATATTCCTATTCTTGCAATTATTTGTGCTATTATTGCAGACTTGTCCTTTGGCATTCCAACTATAATCAAAACATATAAGAATCCTAAATCTGAAATTTATTTAGCTTGGCTTGCTTGTTCTGTTGCTGGGCTTTTGAGTTTGTTTGCAGTACAAAATTTATCATTATCACAATTTTTATATCCGCTTTATTTATTCGCATATGATACGACAGTATTATTCATTGTCTTGATGTTGAAAAATATAACAAAAATCCCTCCAATAAAGCCTTAATTACTGGGCTTGATACTTGCTAACATAACTTGTCATTTTTTGTTATAATTAAAGTAGTTATTAATAATAATATTTTTATATGAATTTCACATTTAAAATCGGTCAAAAAATTAAAGAAGCATGGCCTCTATATAAGGCAAACTTAGGGCAGTTTTTGCTTTTAGTTTTAGTTACTCTTGGTGTAAGTTTTTTAGGTCAGGGAGACAATGATTTTTGGTCTGCACTTCTGACTTTAGTAAGCATATTTATTTCTTGTATTTGGATTCGTTCAATTCTTAATTTAATAGATGGTAAAAGTTTTAATCCATTTTCTAAAGAATCATTTCCAAGCTTGAAACAATATTGGTATTTCCTTTCAACAGGATTTCTATCAATGATTATTATGGGTGTAGGTTTTGTTTTTCTTATTGTTCCAGGTTTATATCTTTCTGGAAGATTAGCTTTCGTCACATATCTTGCATTAGATAAAAATCAAAATGCTATTTTGTCTATCAAAGAGTCTTGGAATATGACAAAAGGTTGTGGTTGGAAAATTTTCGGCAAAGCTTTTGTTATAGGTTTGTTTGTTATGGCTGGATTTGTTGCTTTAGGAATAGGCTCATTTATTACTTACCCGGTAGGATTTATAGTATTTGGAATGTTTTATAGAGGATTTTCAAAATTCAGACAAGAGAATCCAGTTCCTGTGGAAGTTAAAAAAGAAGAACCTAAAAAGGAAGCTGAAGTTATAGAAGTTAGAGGATAAAATAAAATAATGTGTGAAATAAAATCGGTTAACATATTAAAATGTGTTAACCGATTTTTAAAACATATAATTAAAATAGAAAAATATTTTAATAACAGGGATCAATTTGTTTATGACTAAAATTGCTATATCTACTAGTCCTGCTATCAAAATAGAGCAAATAATTGTACTTCCTAAATACAGGAAGAATAACCTTATGCTTGCGATATTATTCCAAGCACGAATTCCTTTACGGAAGTAGAGTACCATTATTAGTGGTTCAGTGCAGAATAGAATGGCAAACAGTGTATGATTACCAAGTTTTTTATATTTAATAATTTTCTTGATAAAAAATGAACTTTCTGCCATTTCCTCACCTTTTTCCATTTTTTCCTTGAATTTTTCAATCCAGAAAAGGTCTTCTTTAATGAAATCATATATGATTATCATCAAATATCTGATTACAAAGATAAAAATGAAGATAAACAAAATTCCCTTGATTAACCCACTTTTTTCTAATATTCCTGGATATAGGAAACCCTTTATGTATATTTCAAAAGCAAGATATACAATCCATGTAATTGTCTGGATTGACATTAATACCTTTTTCAATTTTCACCTCCTTTCTAGGTTGTTTTTGAATGTTATTTAGCTTTATACTACATCTTTCAGGGGTTTTTACAAGATAATAAAAATCCCGCCTATTTGGCGGGATTTTTGTTATTCTTCTGTTTGCGGTTTATCTATTGTTAGAGTTTCAATACCAATTGTGTCACCCGTGATACGCATGACATCTTTATCTATTTTTTTGAACTCATTGTTTGATTTATTGAAATGATTTACTGTAGTAGCTAGAGCGTTACCGAGTTTTTGGTGGAGTTCCTCATAAGTTCTTAAATGATTTCCGAGGTCTCCAACTCTTTTGACAATATCTTTTGCACTTTCTTCTATTTGCATTGCTTTTAATCCTTGAAGAACAGTTTGAAGATAAGCGAGGAATGAAGTAGGGGAAACAATGATGACTTTATATTTACTCGCAGCTCTTTGAATAAGATTTTCGGTGTCTTCACTAATTGCCCCGATTTTATTTATTAACAAATCATAGTAGATAGCTTCGTGAGGTATAAACATAAAGGCAAAATCCATCGTGTTTTGATCTGGTTGGATATATTTAGAAGTTTCTACTATTCTATTTTTTAAATCGTTTACAAAAGCTTTTTCAAGGCGTTCCTTTTCTGTCTTATCATTTGTTTCAGAAATACGATTGTAATTTTCAAGAGAGAACTTTGAATCGATTGGTATTATTTTATCTTTCACAAAGACAACTGCATCAACGATATTTCCATCTGGAAAAGGATATTGCATCTGATAACTTCCTGGAGGCATAACATTCTTGAGTAATGTTTCTAGATAATATTCTCCCAACACTCCACGCTGTTTTGGATTTTTCAAAATATCTTGCAAATTCTTTAATTGATCGGCAAAAGATACGACTTGTTTGTTGGTCTCGTCTAATCGAGTAATTTTTTCTGTAATATCAGCAATAATTCGTGAAGTTTCGGTAGACTGATATCTCATTGACTGATTAATCTCTTTTTGCGACTCACCAAGTTTCTGATCAATTGTCCTTGAAAGTTCATTTATATGTTGAAGTAATAATTGAGCAGAACCGTCTGGTTTTTCTGTGGGGGACTTTTTCAAAAAGAAAAACAATCCTATTACTAAAGCAATAAGTATTCCAAGAAAAACAATTGTTAATATTTCCATAAGTCTATTTTAACAAAATTTTGAGTTAAAAACAAAAAAACTGACAGAGGACTTTCGTCTTGTCAGTTTATTTAAATACTTACACGTTTTTACCTTCGCATTTTTAAAGATATTAATTTCAAATCTTGATTTAAGGTTTCGAATGTTTTAATTGCCTCATTATCTGACCCATAACCACTACCGATCTTTAATTGCCCACTTTTTGTTATTTTGTAAGTGTTGCCTGGGGTGAAATAACTACTTACCCAATAATTAACAATTAGACCAGTGTTATTGTCGAGATAGGCTTTTAAAAAAGTTCCGTCATCTAGTCCATTCTCTTCTCTGGAAACCATATTTCCCATTTTTATCTCAATATCACCATTTGTATGGAAGATATATTTACGTTCGTGGGGCAGTATCCAGTGGAGAAGTTCGTCTCTCTCTAATCTCTCGAATATAGGATTAAATTCGGTAATGAATAATATAGAGTCGTTGACTATTCCAGCCGTATAATTACATGGAATACCCAAATACTTCGGTTCCTTTGCTAGTCCTTTCAGACTAGCACTTTGTAAATCAATGTATGATGAATCAATACTTTCTCTGTAGAGATGAAACAGATTGTTCCATTTTTTAATAGTGCCAGTATCAATCTTTTCAACATTAGGATTTAACTTTGCAAATTGTTGGAGTGTTTCTTTTGAGGGGAGAGATCTATTTTCACAACTTGAGAGTAGGAAAATAATGACTGTTACGATAATTAGGTTTTTCATTCTTTTAGATTTTATTGGTTTTTTAAAGAGATAAATATTTGTCTATTTAAAAAACCAATAAAAGCAGATATCAAAAAGCCACATTTACCTATATGGTAACATATTTATCAAATATTGTCAATGTTTGTATATTTAAATTAGCTTCCCTAAATGATGTTTGAGAGTATATATCCAGTCCTCATCAACTTGGTCACTTTCAATCTTTTGATTTAAAAGCCATTCAAGATAACCAGAATCTATACGAGCTATTTCAGCTACTTCTTTTCCATTATATTTTCCAAAATTTATATGCTTCAAGAGAGAAGGGTGGGAAGATACTTCTATCATTTTTTCTATAGCTTTTTCTTCATCGAGATTTTCATTTTCCATCATTTTCTTCTTTAACCGTTCGAAAAGTTTTTCCAACACCAGAACGTCTCCAAGGGCATCATGAGCTGTGGCTTCTA
>Ga0209373_10002156_pt1 | contig 20448 bp, 11 predicted proteins | sample Higcelweek5metaG_FD_187173 | JGI IMG/M metagenome (GOLD analysis project Ga0209373, IMG submission 187173) | Freshwater pond sediment microbial communities from the University of Edinburgh, under environmental carbon perturbations - High... | ecosystem: Environmental > Aquatic > Freshwater >... | reverse complement strand
TCTGCTTCTGCTGGTACTGTATTACCGGTCTGATGATGAACCGATGTGGCTTGCCTTTTTCCTGGTCACGGTGGATGGCTTCATGGGGTTAATGGGGCTTTATGCCGTCACTCTCAGCCTGTTACCTGGATTGCCTGCCATTGAGCTGTCGCAGTTTTACATTGTCCTGAGTGTTGTCAAGGCATATTCTAGAAGGAAAGCTTATCCCGTTTATTTCAAGAAATATCTGCAGGTGCTTGGTGTTTACCTCCTCCTGCTTATTGTCTGGGGGCAGTTTATGGGGCTGTCGAGCCAGCTGAACGTTTACATGAGGGTTCTGAAGACCACACTACCCTTCCTGCTCTTTTATTCACTGCCCCGGCTGATGCCAGATCTCTATTCCTACAAGAGGTTCTTCGGGATAATTTTCATAGTCGTTATCTCAGCGTTCGCACTGCAGCTTTTCACGCTTCTGACCGGGATCTATCCGGGGGAAGGGCTCCTGGCTGCGGATGAACAGATAGAGGAGAGCGATGAGTTCCGCACCTTCTTCAATGTGACATGCACACTGATAGGCCTTCTCGGAGCACTCCTGTTCCTGAGTATCAGGGGAAGGACTGGTTTCAACAACTGGTTCCTGCTGCTGGTTGTCTTTTCCTCAGCCATGATGGCAGTCATCTCTGCCACAAGGGGGTGGATAATTGCGTTTGGAATGATAATAATCCTGACAGGGATCTTTGTCCGGACAATTGACATCAGGAAACTGGCTGCGCTTGTTGTTATATCGGGAGTTCTGTTCATTATCGGCAGTGGGTCTGACCAGATCAGGGAGCAGGTTATGTTTTCAAAAGAGAGGCTGTTGACAATAGAATCAATTGGCAGCGGCGATTTGACTGCGGAAGGCACTCTTCACAGGCTTGACGTCAGGGGTCCCAGGGTTATGGGCGCATGGAAGGAGAATCCGATTTTCGGATGGGGATTCTCAGATATGGGATTCAGTACCAGTGACGGCCATGTGGGGAACCAGTCGCTGCTTATGTTTTCAGGAATCATAGGTTTCGCCCTGCTCAACGGGTTTCTTCTCTTCATTTGTTATAAGAGCCTTGTGGCCTATAACAGGACCGGGACATCAATACCCTTCAGGAACGGTTATCTTATATTCATCTTTTTTCTGGCAGGATGGTTCTTCATTCATTCCACCAGCGGGCAGCAGTTTACATACAATGCCCTGCCGCTGAAGGTGTTTCCCCAGGCGATACTGCTGAGCCTGAGCTCCATCTATTACAACCTTTCATACATAAACAGAGAATTGAAGCATGGCTGAAAAGTCACTGATCCTGTGCCCCGGGCGGGTCTCCGTCGTAAAACTTCTGTCAGCTGTCCTGAGCCGGTTTTCCGGGGAAGTAAGGACCTATGATGTCAAGTCAGCTCTTGGCAGCAACAGGCTTTTTGTAAACACCCAGATGCGGCGGATGTCATACGGCGTCAGGAGCCGGTGGGACAGGTATTTCCTGAGGCAGGCCAATGATCTTATAATGTCCGAAATTGAGGCATACTCCCCGGACCTGGTCCTGGTATATAACTCAGAGTACCTTGTACCGGAGGTTTGTGCGAGGATAAGGAAAAAGGCGAAGCTGGTCTTTTTCATCAGTGACAGTCCTTTCTACACTCCGCAGAATGACTATTACCTTGCATGCCTTAGTCATGCCGACCTGATCCTTGTCCCTGACACTTTCTGGCTCGCCCAGCTTAATACTGTCGGGCTTGACAGGACTCTGTACTTCATACCCGGAATTGAGGAGGACATCTATCATAAGCTGGCTCCGGGTGTTGCGCAGGGCGAGGAGGAGACTGACATACTTTATGTCGGCACATCGTACAAGAATTCATGGGGTTACAGGAAGGCGATGCTGATGAGCAGGTTTACGGATTTTCGTCTGCGCGTATACGGCAACGATGCCTGGGAGAGGTGGTTTCAGTTCTTCCCGGAGCTGGAGGGAGCTTTCCGCCTGGCAGGATTTATACCGTCAGAGAGGCTCAATATGATGTTCAACAGGACAAAGCTGATACCGGTTGACGGCAATCCGTCGATTCTCAACGGAGCCCATCTTCGGCTGATGGAGGCGCTTGCTGCCGGCACGCTGCCGCTGATAGAATACAGAAAGGATGTCGAGGATGAGATTTTCAGGGATTCCGGAATCGACCTTCCTCTGATAAGAAGCTATAATGAGGCTCGGGAAGTTGCATCCGAATGGCTTGCAAATGACCGGCACAGGATTGAGACGGCAGAGGCGATGAGGAATTTTGTCCTTGAAAAATACTCTGCAGAGAATAATGCCGGGCGGCTTAAGGAGCGTCTTGGTTTAAGTTAGGGCTGTGATGCCGGTGAAAGTACATCTGGTCCATTTTTACTCATCTCCGGGCGGGATTGAGGTATTGTCAGCCAGGCTGATCAAATCCTTCCCGGAAGCGGATTTCAGGGTGTTCACTATCCGTCCGCCAGTGGCTGGAGCGGTGGATGTCTATGAAGGGCTGGGAATACCGAGGAGTCATGGCGCCAGGGGTAACCTCAGGGCATGGTACAGGCTGTTCAGTTATGCCCGCCGGAACAGGAAGGATGTATTTCACCTGCTGAATGCCGGCCCCTGGTATCTCCTGGCAGTAAGGCTTGCCGGCGTTTCGGGCATTGTTTACAGCATCCGGGGCACCAGGTACTGGTCTGGCTTCCTTCAGGAGCTGATCAGAAAGGCGGCATGGAAGCTTGCACTGAATAGCAAGGTTCGCCTTGTTTCAAACTCGGAGTACAGCAGACAGGTTTTTCTGGAGAAAATCAATCCCGGGGCAGAAATCCGGGTACTCTATAACCCGGTGAGCACATCCCGGTTCGTGCCCCCGGCTGAAAGAAGAGGTTCCGGGATGATGAAGATTATCTATGCAGGCCGACTGAACGAGGGTAAAAACCTGGAGGGGTGGATTGACGTGGCATTCGCCGTCCATAGCCGGATGCCGGAGACGGTGTTCGGGATATACGGGAGTGGCCCTCTTGAAGAGAGACTCCGGGAACGGATTTCCAAGCCGGGCACCGAAGGTTATATTTCGCTGAAAGGATTCAGGGCGGATATTGAAAATGTATACAGGGAGGCGGATTTGTTCCTGTTCCTGTCCGAGTATGAATCATTCGGCAATGTGGTGGTTGAAAGCATTCTGTGCGGCACTCCGGTACTTGCGGCCGACATACCGTCAATGCGTGAGATCTTCAGGGATTACCCGGAGTTTCTGCTGAACCCGGGCAGCGACGTGGCGGATCAGGTTTGCAGAAAGCTGGCTGATTATGACAGGCTTCTCTCATTGGCCGGGAGGGCAGGTGCAGAGTTCAGGAAGAGGTTCTCCCCGGAAGAACACATTGAGACTCTGGATGGGATTTACCGCTCATTTGATTAGATACGACATATAGCCGCAGCCGGGATCAGGGCAGCGGATACAGTTTTTCCAATGAGGAACAGGGATAAGGCAACTGTAATATATTATCACAGTATCGGTCCGGCGAACAGGAACTGGAGAAAGAGCTTCCTGACTGTGGGGGCAGACCTGTTTGAAAGACACCTGGTCTGGCTTAAGGGCAGGTATAACACTATTTCCCTCGGCGAATACCGGCAGATCCGGGAAGGATTGTCGGATCCGGTCAGGAATCCGCTTATCATCACCTTTGATGATGGTTACATGGATAACTGGATATGGGCTTTCCCGATTCTGAAGCGTCACGGGATGAAGGCTACAATATTCGTCAGTCCTGAGTTTACCGACGCGTTTGAAGGATGCCGCCCCAACCTTGAGGATTATGAAGCCGGCAGGGCAAGCCTTGATGAAATTACCCGCTGGGGATTTCTTTCGTGGGATGAGATGAGAATGATGGAAAAGTCGGGATTGATTGATATTCAATCGCACTCCCTGACACATACCAAGTACCCTGTTTCAGACAGGCTTACCGGCTTTCATCATCCCGGTGGAGACATTCTGTATCCTGCCTCGAACGCTTTTCTCGGCAGGAAGCCTTATTACATTGATGACCCCGGGTTCGGCACCCTCCTTCCTTACGGTTATCCGCTTTTTGAAGACCGGGCTTCGCTGATGGCAAGGAAGGTTGAGATAAACCCGGATTTCATTGCCGATTGTATCCGGTTGTTTGACAAATATGATTTCGGATCGTACAGTTACACATCGGCCTTTAATATTGCCGAACCTCTTTATAACGAATACCGCTCGGCAGGGAAGCTCATAACTTCAACAGAGTCAGAGGAGGAGTATATTGCCAGGGTGAAAGATGAAATGAGGCTTTCAAAGGAAATAATAGAGGAGATGCTCGGCAAGAAGGTTGAGTATCTTTGCTGGCCTCACGGAAGCAATAATGATTTACTGCACTGGTTGGCGATTGAAGCTGGTTACCTTATGACTACAACAGGAAAGGCAGAGGGGGTCAGCAGGAGCGACAAGACGAGGATTCCCGACCGGGCGATCGTGGATCTGTCGTCATGGCGGAAAAAGGGCAGGACAGTCTTCAGGATGCGGGCCTTTGCAGGTGAGGCGCCTTACAGACAGGTACTTGCTGTATCCAGAAGAATCAGGTTCGGGAGTAAGAAATGAGGCGCATAACGGATGATTGATTTTATTGCCGAAATACAACTGGCGGGGAAGTTCGAGGGACTGAATCGTCTTTTTGTAAAGACACCTGATGACTGTGTTTCTCTCAGAGGGGAGGAGTATGAACTTCTTCTGTGGGGAGATCCGGTCGGGGCGGATGATTTTGTGATGAATCACCCCGTGACGGCAGATCAACGCCAGGTTGCCAGGGAGATTTACGGCCACTTTTATTTCTTCCTTTTCAGCAGGAAGGACAAGTGCATTGTTGCCGGGAATTCACTTTTCAGTATACTTCCTGTCTACTATTGCATTGCGAACGGCCGCATCGCTCTTTCAAACAATGCCGTTGACCTGGGCAAGCACCTGGGACTGTCAGGTGTCTCGAGGCGGTTCGTTCTTGAAACCATGCTTTTCAACTACCCTCTGTTCAATCACAGTTATATCGAATCAGTGATGCTGCTGCCTTCCAATTCATTCATGGCTGTCAGCGACGGGAGGTTCATGATTGAAAAGCATACCAGGATAGAGGAGTATTTTTCAAGCAGCCCGAAGCTGTGGAGGCGGTCGGCAGATCAGCTCAGTGACCAGTTCCTCCATGATGTCAGAAAGTACCTGCCTGAAGAAAGGTATGTCAATTCACTGACAGGTGGGTTTGACAGTCGTACACTGACTGCAGCAGGGTTGTATTTCAGGAAGGATTTCACCTGTTCCGGGTTCGGGGCTTCCGGGTCAAAAGACATAGTGATAGCAGAGAAGGTGGCTGCCGGCATGTCCCTTCCCTGGCGTAAGATTGTGCTGGATGATGATTTCGTAAAAAATGACAGCCTCAGATACGGGTATCAGTTTATCCGTAATTCCTCAGGATCCGCCACATTCGTCAGAGGGCACTATCTTCATGCTGCCGCTCTCCTGGCAAATGACTCGCGTTACCTCGTTACAGGCAATTTCGGCAGCGAGCTCTTCAGGGCGGCACATGTAAGGGGAGTTGTTTTCTCCCCGAACCTCATCACTCTGTTCGGCAGCAGGGACCTGCAGGAAGCAGTTTCAGGAATTGAGCAGAGCAGGGAGTTCAGCGCTGTTATAAAAGATGAATATGCCTCGGCGTGGGCTGAACTGAAGCATGATCTGACCTCTCTTCCGCGTTTTAACCCCGAATACAGGCATCTGACGCTAAATCAGCAGTTTTATGTGACTGTTTTTGAGGAGGTGTTCAGGAAGTATTTCGGTGCAGAGATGGTCAGTCAGTTTGGTGTTATCCGGAATCGCACTCCGTATCTCGATTTTAATTTCAACAGGGCCTTGCTGCAGACTGGGCTCTCAGGTGTATATTCCGGTTTTTTTGAGCATAATCCCCTGAAAAGGTACAAAGGGCAGGTGCTGTATTCTCATATTATCAGAAAGGCATGGCCTGCGCTCGGCAGAATGATGTCCGACAAGGGCTACTGCCCGGAGGATCTCCTGACACTGTCCGGACAGATGAAGGTACTCCGCGGATATGTTGCAAAGAAGAAGAATCAGACTGCTGCAAGCGATCCGTACAGTGTAAACAGGTCCTTTGCACACAATGCCGGATTCTTCAGACAGCTTTCCTCCGGCAACACTCTCTTCAATTCAGAATGTTTTTCAGATAGCCGGTTCGCAGTCCCGGATGGGGTTCTGTTAAAGGCGCTTAGCCTTACATGGCTTAAACGGTCACTTGAGGAAGGATCCTGGATGACTTCACCGCAGGCATACAAAGCTGAAAAGATTCAATAGCCGGTAAACAGGGAAAGAATGAACAGGCTGAGTCTATTGATTTCGGATATAGTGAAGGGGCAGGAAACCCTTCGGTTTCTGAACCGTTTTGAGAAGCTGCCAGGGAAGTCACGTTCGGAAGTTGAAGCTTACCAGGCCGCAAGGCTCAAGGCCCTGCTGATCCACTGTGAGACAAACGTTGGCTTTTACAGGAGGCGCTTCCGTGAGTGCGGTTTTTCAGCCAGTGACTTCAGTTCAACGGAGCAGTTGCTTCAGATCCCGCCCCTTACAAGGCAGGATTTGCAGGAGCACTGGAAGGAGATAATTGCTGACAGTCACGCGGGAAGAAAGCTGTCGGCCGGTTCATCCAGCGGCTCAACGGGTCAGCCTGTCTTCTACAGGAAAGACAGCAAGGCGACGAGTGCCGGGCAGGCAGCCCATCTCCTGGGCTGGTCTCTCTCGGGGTGGAAGATGTCAATGAAAGGGCTCCATGTCTGGGGCAATCCCACTACAGTCAACGAGGAGTGGGGCAGGCTCTCCTCCAGGCTGAAGGCAAGGATCTTCAGGCATCACAAGTTCCCGGCATATACACTGCACGATGGCAGCAGGCTGCATGACCTGTACGAGCTTATCTGCAGGGAGAGGTATGACTTTATTGACGGCTATACAAACGCAATTTATCATTTTGCCGATTACCTGCTGGAAAACAGACTTAAATTCAGGCACCCTGTAAAGTATGTGCTTACAACCGCAGAAAACCTTCACGATTTTCAGAGGAGAGCCATTGAAGAAGCCATCGCTCCGGTTTTTGATACATACGGCTGCAGTGAGATTAACAGCATCGCCTTCGAGTGCAGAAAGTGCGGCATGTACCATGTGATTGATCCCCATGTGCTTGTGGAGTACGGGGAGGTGCTGGATGAGTACGGCAACCGAGATCTGTATATTACTGATCTTGACAACTATGCCTTTCCGATGTTGCGTTACAAAAACGGGGACCTTGCCATTCCTGCTGATGATAATGCACCTGAATGCCATGTCAGCTTTTCAAGGATAAAGGCTGTGTCAGGCAGAGAGACTGACATGATCACCCTTCCGGACGGCGGAATGCTTTCCGTGCCCAGTTTTTTCGGCAGTATGCTCCTGAAAAAAGTAAACGGCCTGAAGCAGTACCAGGTTGAAAAGATTGAGAATGATCTCATCCGTATCAACCTGGTCAGGACGGATTCGTTCGGCAATGCTGACATGGAGGTAATCGAATCTGCCTTGCACGAATACCTCAGGGACCGTATCAGGTATGAGATCAGGTTTGTCGGGAGGATAGATCTCTCCGGATCGGGCAAGTTTAAGCTTGTGGTTGACAGGACCGGGAAAAAGGGGTTAGCCGGATGAACAGGTCCCCGATAAAAGTGCTGTTTGTGTCTTCGGACAAGCAGGGCAGGCCGGGCGATGTTGTGTACAGGCAGGGGGAGTCGCTCAGGAAGGTCGGGATTGATCCAGAATACCTCCTTATCAGACCGGGTTTGGCCGGTTACCTGGCCGCAGTACCGGCAATAAGAAAGGCATGGGGAACTGGGAAATACAGCCTGGTCCATGCCCATTACAGCCTCAGCGGTTTTGCAGCATCACTGGCCGGGCGGTTTCCGCTTGTTGTGTCCCTGATGGGGTCCGATGTTTTTATGTTGCGCCCGCTGAGAATTGTTTCAGGATTTATGGCCCGGCGGCGCTGGGCACGTACAATAGTGAAGTCAGAGCAGATGCGTGAGTTGCTGGACTTACCGGTTGCCGATGTAATTCCCAACGGTGTGGATACTGAACTTTTCAGGCCAATGCCAAAGGATGAGGCGCGTAGGCTGCTTGGTTATCCGGCCGGGCACAAGCTTATCGTCTTTATTTCCGCACCGGGAAGGCCGGAAAAGAACTATGAACTCGCACTTGAAGGAGTGAAACGGGCCGGCGATCCCGGGATTGAGCTTCGGCGGCTTTACGGACTCTCACCCGAAATTATCTGCCGGTGGCTGAATGCCGCTGACCTGATGCTGCTCACATCGAAGTGGGAAGGAAGTCCGAACGTAATCAAGGAGGCTATGGCATGCAACTGCCCTATCGTTTTTACCGATGCCGGAGATGCGTTACGGGTGGCCGGTGACACGGCCGGCTGTTTCCTGACTTCTGATGATCCTGTTGACGTCGCAGGCAGGATAAGGGATGCGATTGCGTTCAATGCCAGAACGGATGGGCGGAGCAGAATATTTGCCCTGAAACTTGACAGCGTTACTGTAGCTGAAAATATCAGGTCGCTTTATGAGGAAGTCATTGCAGGCAGATAAACGCGGGGCAATTGTCCTTGGAGGTCATGTCCAGGCGCTGGGAATTGTCCGTATCCTGGGTCGTCGCGGTATTCCCGTGGCAGTAATTGACAATACCAACCGTTGCATTGCAAGGAGATCGAAGTTCTGCACTTCGTTTTACCGGGTGATGGATGAGGATCTTCTCAAATTCCTTGAAAGCAGCCCATGCGTGACAAATCACGCAGGCTGGGTAATCTTTCCAACCAACGATTATCATGTCAGGATTCTTTCCGTTGCAAAGAAGAGCCTGGGTAAATTTTACACAGTCACCGCGGACCGGTGGGAGACGGTCAGTTTATTCTACAACAAGATAAACACGTACCGCCTTGCCGTGGAAAAAGGGATCCCGATCCCCTGGACTATGTTTCCGGCCGGCAGGGATGATCTGGATAATCCTTCGATACCCTTCCCTTGCATTGTCAAGCCGGCAGTGATGTATGATTTTTACCGCAAAGCGGGCAAGAAGGTTTTCCTCTGCCGGAACAGGCAGGAGCTTGAGATGAACTATTTGAAGGCACTTGCAATAATCCCTGCCGGAGAAATAATTGTCCAGGAAGTGATCCCCGGTGAGGGAACCGACCAGTTCTCTGCCTGTTTCCTTTTTCTCAACGGGAAGAGTTATGCTTCGCTGACTGCGTGTCGCATGAGGCAGCATCCCCTGGATTTCGGGAATGCAACCACCTATGCGGAGGTAGTTGATGAGCCTTTGCTTATCGGGCGTGGTGTGGAACTGCTGGAGGCGGCAGGTTACAACGGGTTATGTGAAGTGGAGTTCAAGCGTGACAGTCGCGATGGTACTTTCAGGCTCCTGGAAGTGAATCCGAGGACATGGAAATGGCACAGCATATCCGAGGCAGCCGGAGTACAATTCCTTCCCCTGTTTTTTAATCATCTTTCAGGAAAGGTCATTGAGTCTGCACCTTCTCCTTTAAAAGCTTCCTTCTGTCATTCAGCCACGGACATCCCGGTAAGGCTGCTGCTTCTTCTCCGGGGAGCAAAATACTGGAACAGGAAGGTGTCGCCGGTGCAAAGGGCAGTGTGGTCATCAGACGATCCCTCACCATGGTTTTTTGAGAAGCTTCTTCTATTCGATTTTTTGATTAAGAGATAAATGAACAACATAAATGTTTTTGCCCTGATCCTTTCAGGTTCACTGCTGGCCAGCACACTTCTGTACCTGTACCTGGTACACAAGACCAGGATAAGAAAAAGGTTTCTGCTGACTGACAACCTTGCAGCAGCTTTGGTAACCACACTAACAGTCTGGCTCCTTTTCCGGACAGGTGTTTCACAAAATTTCTTTTTCCTGGGAGCGGCCGCAATTGCTTTGGTTACAATGGTTGCGTTCCTGTTTACAATGATTCGTTTCTGGAGGACCCCCGTACGCAGGGTTACGGCAGGTCCGGGTCAGGTTGTCTCGCCGGCCGACGGCAGGGTCATCTATATCAACAGGATTGAGAAGGGGCTGATCCCGGTTTCAAAGAAGGGCGGAATCGCATCAAGACTTGATGAACTTGCCAAAACCCCGCTGCTCGATAATGCGGGATGGCATATAGGTATCAACATGACACCATTTGATGTGCACAAGAACTGTTCCCCGGTTAAAGGGATTGTGATCCTGAGCCATCATACTGACGGCAAATTCCTGTCACTGAAGGATACAGGTGCTCTGACTGAAAACGAAAGAAACACATGGGTCATTGAGAAGGGGAAGGAAATGATAGGTGTTGTTCAGATAGCCTCCCGCCTGGTCAGGCGCATAGATGCCTATGTAAGGGAAGGAGAGCAGGTGGAAAAGGGGCAGTGGCTTGGGATGATACGGTTCGGAAGCCAGGTGGATGTCATTCTGCCGGAGCATTACAGGGTGCTTATAAAAGAGGGGGAGCAGGTATTTGCTGCAACGACAATAATTGCTGAAACGGATGAGAATACTGATTGACATAGCACATCCGGCACACGTCCATCTCTTCCGTAATTTTTATCATGAGATGAAGATGAGGGGGCATGAACTGCTAATCACAGTAAAGGAGCTCCCTTCAGCAAAACGATTATTGCAGATTTACGGGATGCCGTTCATTAACCTTGGCAGTAAGTCTGACGGCCTGGCCGGCAAAGCGAGGAACCAGCTGCTGTATGACTGGCGGATGCTCAGGCTTGTATTGAAGCACAGGATTGAAATCGGTATCGGCTCCTCAATAACCCTTCCCCATGTGTCCATGTTTACGGGAATGAAATCAATCATGCTTGATGATGATGATGATGCGGTGGAGCCGCTTGTGACCAGGTTCGGACACCCGTTTGCAGACACTGTTGTTTCTCCTGATGCCCTAACGGGGAACAGGAAAAAGAGAGGCACTGTATTTTATCCCGGATACCATGAGCTGGCATACCTTCACCCTGCCAGGTTCAGACCGGACCCTACAGTCCAGAGGGAGGCGGGTGTGGGTGAGAATGAATCCTATTTCGTGCTGAGATTCAATGCGTTCAAGGCTCATCATGACAAAGGAATCCGGGGCATTGACAATATGCAGAAGAGAGAGCTTGTTAACCTGCTCAGGCAGCACGGTAGAGTACTGATTACTGCAGAGAAGGAGACAGAGCCTGAATTCAAAGAGTGTTTGATAAACATTTCGCCCGAAAAAATTCATTCGCTGGTTTATTACAGCACAATGTTTGTCGGGGACAGCCAGACGATGGCTTCTGAAGCAGCTGTTCTCGGTGTTCCTGCTCTCCGGTGCAATAGTTTTGCTGGACGGCTTTCAATACTGGAGGAGGAAGAAAAAAGATACGGACTGACCTATGCTTTCGCTCCGGACCGATTTGAACTGCTTCTGGGCAAAGTCAGGGAACTTCTTGCGCAACCCGGATTGAGGGCTGAGTGGCAGCAAAGACGGCAGCGGCTGCTTGATGATAAGATTGACGTGACATCATTCTTAATATGGCTTGTAGAGCATTACCCGGGCAGTACTGAGCAGATTGCGTCTGATCCGCAAGTCCTGGCGAGGCTTGTAAACCGGAGCACTGAGAAAACAAACTGAGCCACTGGATGCAACCATTCAGGCATAAACCGTGTTTAAGTAAAAAATGAACAACATCATGAACAGATTTTCATACATACCGGCAATCGCAGTACTTATCTGGATAATTGCGGGAGGTGCATCCGCAGCTGCCGAGCCGGATTATTCAAAATATATCCGAACGGATTCAGCATACGTATACAAATGGGATGCTGCAGGATCAGCATGGGTCCTTAGCCAGGTGCAGGTTTACGGTTATAATGACGGTCTTCTTTCCGGCATTCTGACGCGGGACTTAAATACCGGCAGGGATCTTTCACGCTCGGACTACTCGTATAATTACTCCGGGAGGATGACAGTCGCGACCAACTATGTGTTCAATAGCGGGTGGATTGTCTCAACACGTTCACTGACTGATTATGACCCTTCTGACAGGGTGATCTCCGTCAGGGTTCAGAAGTGGTCAGGAACTGAATGGGTGGAAGACAGGTTGCAGCAGAATTACGAGTACGATGCTGAGAATAAGCTAATAGGGTATGAATCAATATACTGGAGAAGCAATGCATGGACCCTCCCGACAGTCAGTGTGCTCATGTACAATGAACGCGGTGACCTTGAGAGCCGGATTGCCACAAGGCCTGACGGCAACATTGATTACCGGATCATCTATGAATATGATATAAGCGGCCGGCAGACACAGTTTTATACACAGTACCCTGCAGGCAGCGGATGGAGTAACTGGAACCTGCGCTCCTTCCAGTACAATGCGTGCGGCGGGAAACTGTCCCAGATACAGTATGCCGGTCAGGGTCCCGATTGGGTGCCCTCGACCAAGACCGAGTTCTTTACATCATTCAATACTGATATCTTTCCGGGAAGAAAAGTGCCTGTCTGTCATAATGGCCATACAATCTGGGTTGCTGCAGAAGCTGTACCGGCACACCTGAAGCACGGCGACTGTATTGGCGAGTGCAGCGAAGAGAAGGATAAGTCCGGCGTAATTTCTGAAAGGCCACCGTTTTCGGTTTATCCAAATCCTGCACGTGAAAGTGTAACGGTCAGATTTGACGATGAATGCATCTGTGAGGGAGGAAGAGTCGATCTGACAGACAGGGCCGGAAACCTTGTAAAATCATACCGCATCAGGGACAACTCCCTTCTGGTCATTGAGAGAGGCAACCTGAAAGCAGGGCAATATTATGTCAGGCTTGGCGGGAAGACGGTTTACAGCCTGCCGGTAATATTCGAATAAGATTCAAATTTTACGATCTGTACGTCGTCAGGGATCTCTTGACGACGTTTTTTGTGTTCTGCCATACCAGTTCATGAAGCCATGGCAAAATGCTGTTGTTCCATCGCTGCGGGTGGAGCGTCATCATTATGACAGAAGGAAGTTTATTTGCATCGGCGGCCCTTATGATGTCAAAGGTTGAGCTAAAACCTATGCTCTCCCGTCCCTCTGCCTGACTTTTTATGGGCGTATCTGCCGGGGCACGGTCCCGTACGCTGTACCTATCTCCGTTCCATCTCCTGCCGGTGTCGGTCAGATAATGAACTGTCCGGAAATCTGTATCGATGTAAGCTTCGGCCCTGATCCCGGAATCCTTGTAAGAATACTTGTCCCACAGGAGCCTGTTGTCATGTTTTGACAGAGGGCTGCCATGCATGCATATCGTTTCCACGGGTGCGAGCCGGCGAAGCTTTGCCAGGTTTTCCCTGAAGAGCCTTATTGCTTTATCAAAATCACCCTTTGCAACAGCAAGGTCCTCGTAATGGTACCCGATCTCATGGCCAAGGCTGCTTATTTTCCTGATGACTGTTTCGTCGAAGCTTTGCGGAACAGTCCGGAAATAATATGTGCCCGTTATTCCCATCCGGTTCTCAATTTCTGCACAAACAAGTGAGTTGCCCGGCCTTGAGTCTACATCATGCCTGAGAATGATTGCCGGAGCAGATGGATTTTCCAGGTAACCAGCGACGGATTTAAAGCTATAACCGGCTGATATCAAAGAAGAAAGAAACAGGTGCAATGTGTCTGTTGTGAAATCTCTCATGGGCTTCGGTCAGGATCAAAAATACAAAATTCAGGGAGAGGACAGATATGCCGGTAAAAGGGTTAATCTGCCCCAGGGTCTGTTTAAATGGCCATAATTCGAATAAAATGTATCCTAACACTAAATAAATCGTTAAACAATTAGTTTTTAATATTAAATGTATTGGAACAGTGTGCAACCTTATTAACGGACTTTAAGTCATAGAACTAACCAGCAAAGGTTGCTTTTAGAATTGATAACAACAGAACCTGATATGAATAGCTCCCCCGATTCGAGAAACAGAAGCAGCAGGGCCCGGTCTGCCCTGAAAGCGCTGACATCGGTGATACTCACGTTTTTGCCTGTCCTTATTCTGAACTCACAGCCGGTTTGGGTCCCCACCACTCCTTCAGTCGGTGCGCCCGGACCTACGACAATTCCGTTAAATTACGGAATTGACAGGGCAGGGACTGTCTATATCATTATTCTCAATTATAACAACCCAAGCGCCCAGGCTCCAACGACCGTAAGGAGCCAGGCTAACAATCCTACAGCTCCCGGCATTGTTTACAATGCTGTTATTCCAGTTGCCGGGGCCAATATCAACACAATTCTTAACTCGATTGCTGCCTCCCTGCCATCCAGCAACTATCATACAATCTACATGGTTGCCGCCGACGCTTCAAATGTTCTGATGGCCACTTCGGTAAGACTTAATGCAACTACCCTCCCATGCCCGAAAATTCAGCTCTTTAACTTCTTCGGGAACCTGGGTGAATGTGTCAACCTGGGTGCACAGGGAATGTTCCAGGTGGCTCCTCTCGGAGTGCTGCCTACAGGAATACTGGCGGGAAGTACATGGACTGTTGACTGGGGCGACGGATCTCCGATCTGGACCTATACCTCCATTGCGGACAATGATCTGCCTCCGGTGCAGTTACACAGCTTTGCAACCACAACCGATTGTGCATATGTAGGCACCTGGACTGTTAAAAACCCTTGCAACGAGTTCTACGCCGCCCAGGGCGTTTTCGTTATTCACGGCCGTGATATACCTCTTGACGGGGACGGCCTGCTGGAGATGCAGGAGACAACAACAGGCGATGTTGATATTGTTTACGTCTGCGAAGGCAGCGAACATAACCTCGTGCTCAGGGATGTGAGCATCTGGAACTGCCAGAATCCAAACGTCCCGCCACCGCTTAACCCGACCGATTATGACAATGAGTCGCCCAGGACGATTCAGTTTGTCTACGGTGAGACACCTGCAGGTGCACCAATGAACACAATCACGGGTGATGTATATATTGGGGGATCAAACCCGGCCACAGGTGCAAACGGATTTGTCGGTCCGGTTATCGGTCCATTGAACCCGCCCAATCCCGGCACACTGACTGATGTTATCACGATCCCTGCCACTTGCAAGGCAGGTGAGAGATTCTATGTGTACATTAAGGACTGGAACAAGTGCAACCCGTTTACGGATGAGAATACGGATTATGTTTTTGACCAGTTTATAATAGAGGTCATTGACGCACCCCCGCCTCCGATAGTTGTCACGCCGCAGGTTTACTGCTTCGGCAGTGTGCCTCCGGCCCTTACGGCAGCCATCAATCTTGCCGGTAACACCCTGAACTGGTATGCTGATGCCGCCCTTACAACCCTTCTCCATACGGGCACCAGTTATACACACGGCATCACTGCAGCCGGCTCTTACGATTTCTATGTTACCGAAACCAGCGGCGTCAACGGATGCGAAGGCCCGCCTGCGAGGATTGACCTTATAATCAGAGAGGAGCTTTCAAGGCCGGCAGCCGTTTCCGGACCGGCAGAGGTATGTATCACAGCCACCGGGCAGGTTTTTTCCCTGGCGGCTAATCCGCCAACAATGCCAATCGGCGGAACGACTGAATATATCTGGACTGTTCCCGCCGGATGGACAATTACAGGCGGACAGGGTACAAGGGAGATAACGGTCAATATAGGCGGAGCTGCCGGAGCCAGGACCGTAAGTGTCATCAACCAGTATACAAGTGATCCACGCTGCCCATCGCCCTCACAGACTTTTAACGTTACAGTCAGTCCTCTTTCTGTCGGTGGCACAGTGGCAGGCACCTCGCCCATCTGCGTGGGATCTGGAGTGACCCTGACCCTTTCAGGGCATACGGGGACTGTTCAGCGATGGGAGAGAAGGTTATTGCCGTCCGCCGTCTGGACCAATGTAGCCAATACTACCACTACCTATAGCTATACACCACCTTCAGTCGGCACATGGGAATTCCGGGCACTTGTAAGGAGCGGTTCATGCTCTGACACATATTCGTCAGTTTACAGTGTTCTGGTTGATCCAACCTCAGCGGGTGGAAACACATCGGGAGGCACAAGCCCGATCTGTATCAACACTCCTACCGGCAACATTACTCTGTCAGGTCATACAGGCACTGTAGTACGCTGGCAGTACAGGAGGAATGCAGGCGCATGGACTGACATCGCAAATATAACCACCACACTGAATTATACCCCGACCAACTCAGGTACATATGAGTTCAGGGCTGAGATTAAAAGCGGTTCATGTCCTTCGGTCTACTCTACAATAACCACAATCACCGTTAATCCGGCCTCAGTGGGTGGTGCAGTCAACGGTGGTACAACCCCGATCTGTCTCGGATCGCCGACAGGAGTAATGACCCTCAGCGGCCATACCGGTACGGTAGTCAGGTGGCAGCGCAGGCTTGGCGCCGGTGCATGGTCAGACATCGCCAATACGACAACTACCTATAATGACACGCCGCCCTCTGCAGGAACCTGGCAGTACCGTGCGGAAGTTCAGAGCGGTGTCTGTTCATCGGTTTATTCCACCGCGAGGTCCATTGTTGTTACTCCTCCTTCTGTGGGGGGCTCAATAGCGGGAGGAACAACACCTCTCTGTCCCGGAGTGACAACCGGCGTAATGACGCTTTCCGGGCACACCGGAGCCATCGTGAGGTGGGAAAAGCGGGTTGACAGCGGAACCTGGAGCAATATTTCAAACACGACTGCAAGCTATTCGGAAATCCCATCATCGTCAGGAACATGGGAGTACCGTGCCTTTGTGCAGAACTCTCCGTGTACAGGGGAGTATTCAAGTGTCAGGACTCTTGTTGTCAGACCTCAGTACGCAGCCCAGTTGCATGATGACATCAGCATATGCAACAACACTTCAGCTAATTTTAATATTATTCTGTCAGGAGGCAACTCTCCTTATACAGTCAACTATACAAGGAACGGAGTCGCCCAGGCCCAGATTAACGGCTATACAAGCGGCACAAATATATCAACCGGTGTGCTGACCACAGGTACCTATATATATATACTCACCTCGGTGGTTGACGGTGACGGCTGTAATGCACAGGCGCTTGGAACGCCAATTACAGTTACCGTTGGGGCTGCCCTTACCGGAGCAAGCATTTCCGGAAGCGGAAACGGGTGTGACGGAACAGCCAGCTGGTTCTCCCTCAATGTGAGCGGGGGTGCACCACCTTACAGAGTGACATACACCCTGGACGGCGGGGCAAATACTCTTTATTCCGGTTATAGCAACGGTGACCATATCAACCTCGGGACACTGGGCGTGGCCAATCACACAGTACATATCGTATCAATTCAGGATGCCTGCAACAACTTTGTCCCCGTACTTCCTGCGGATTACCTGTTCAGCATAAATGCAATTCCGGATGCAAGTGCAACGGTCAACAATACCGCTACGATATGCAGCGGAGGCGCCACTGACATAGTTCTGCAGTCATCAGTTCCGTCAACGAATTTCATATGGACGGTTTCAAACGCTCCTGCTGTCACATGGAGCAGTGCCCCTGCCGGAGGCTCGAGGGCCAACGGTAATAACACCTCCATCGCCCAGACACTTGCGCATACTTCCACTTCACCGACCACTGTGACCTATTCGATTACTCCGGCCGGTCCTCTCCCGACCTCCTGTCCAGGTGCTTTAATAACCCGGACGGTTGTTGTCAACCCTTCGGCACAGGTCGATGACCCGGCCAATCAGGTTCACTGCAACGGCGATGCCGTTCCCATCCTGAACTTCACAACCAACCGGAGCGGTGGCACTACATCATATGCATGGAGCAACAATAACACTTCGATTGGCCTGGGCGCCAGCGGAACCGGTCCGCTTCCTGCCTTCACGGCAACCAATGCCGGTTCTTCTCCGGTGACTGCAACAGTTACCGTCACGCCGACCTTTACCAACGCAGGGCAGACCTGTTCAGGCACGCCCCAGACATTCACAATAACAGTCAACCCGTCGGCGCAGGTCAATGATCCGGCTGACCAGGTTCACTGCAACGGGGCTGCTGTCCCTGCGCTGGCCTTCACAACCAGCCGAAGCGGAGGTACCACAACATATGCATGGACCAACAGCAATGCTTCCATCGGTCTTGCTGCAAGCGGTACCGGCGGGCTGCCGGCCTTTGCAGCAAGCAACGGCGGCACATCGCCCATCAGTGCTACAATAACCGTCACTCCGACCTTTTCCAATGGCGGAGAGAGCTGTGCCGGCACTGCCCAGACCTTTACAATCACTGTCAACCCGTCGGCGCAGGTCAATGACCCGGCCAACCAGGTTCATTGCAATGGCGCTGCTGTCCCGCTGCTTACCTTCGGCACCGACCGCACCGGCGGATCGACCACCTATGCATGGAGCAACAGCAACACTGCGATAGGCCTTGCTGTCAGCGGCAGCGGTAATCTCCCGGCTTTCACCGCCACTAACGGCGGAAACTCACCGATCAGTGCCACAATTACAGTGACTCCGACATTCAGCAATGGCGGTCAGAACTGTTCAGGTACTGCGCAGACGTTTACAATCACAGTCAACCCGTCGGCACAGGTCAATGATCCAGCTGACCAGGTGCGTTGCAACGGTGCAGCTGTTCCTGCACTGAGCTTCACTACCAGTCGCAGCGGCGGAACTACAACCTATGCCTGGACCAACAGCAATGCGGCCATTGGTCTTGCTGCAAGCGGTACCGGCGGCCTGCCAGCTTTTACCGCAACAAATGCCGGCACATCTCCGATAATTGCCACAATAACTGTAACTCCGACATTCAGTAACGGCGGAGCCAGCTGCTCAGGCACAGGTCAGACCTTTACTATCACAGTCAATCCGTCTGCCCAGGTCAATGACCCGGCCAACCAGATTCACTGCAACGGCGCCGCTGTTCCTGCGCTGAGCTTCACCACAGACCGCTCCGGCGGAACAACAACATATGCGTGGGCTAACAGCAATACATCAATAGGTCTTGGCGCCTCCGGCAGTGGTCCGCTTCCGGCATTCACCGCAACCAATAGCGGTACCTCGCCGGTCACAGCCACGGTTACCGTTACCCCTACATTCTCAAACGGCGGACAGAGCTGTTCCGGAACACCACAGACATTCACTATAACAGTCAACCCGACAGCGTCACTCAACAGCGATCTCACACCGCCTGATGTGTGCAGCAATTCGCTCTTTACCTACACTCCATCTTCACTTACAGCAGGCACCAACTTCACCTGGACGAGGCTGGCCGTAGCGGGCATCACTCCCGCAGGGCCGGTGACAGGTTCCAACGGTGTCAGCGAGACGCTTCGCAACCTCACATCTGCGTCAATTGCAGTGACATATGAATACGTTCTTACAGCCAACGGCTGTTCCAATACGGAGAATGTCGTTGTAATCATAAAACCGGAACCTGTAATCTCCAACCAGTCGGTAGCAGTCTGCTCCGGCGAGACCCTGACACATCATATCCTGCTTGACAACTTTTCCAATCCGGCCGACAATGTAACTTTCACCTGGCCAGCCCCGGTTCTCTCCGGAGGACTGACCGGCGGCAGTGACAGAACGGTACCCTCGTCGGCTGATATGACCGGAACTTTTGTCAATACTTCCGGTCTTGCCGAGACTGCAACCTATACAGTCACACCTGTCTATAACGGTTGTGTCGGAGAGCCGAAGATAATTGTTGTAACTGTCGGCTCACAACCTGTACTCGGCAATCTTGACAGGTTTGCATGCAGTGCAGTTCCTACCGGACTCGTACTGGCTGTTGCGCCCACTTCATCGCCTGCAACCACATATGATATTGCTTCAATCAATGCACAGGCGGGTCTTGTTGCCGGTGCGGGAAATGCTGTGGCAATGCCCGGTGTAAATAATGTCAATTATCTTGCTAATGACACTTTTACAAATGAGACCGGTGTCAACAGAACTGTTACCTATCGCGTCAGGCCGGTCTTTGGCGCAACCTGTATCGGCGACTGGGTTGATGTTGTTGTAACAATCAGGCCCCAGCCTGTCATTGTACCAGGCCAGCATGAGACTGTATGTTCCAATGTGACCACCTCGCTGGAGATTAAGCTGTTGCCGGCAAATATACCTGCCGGAAGCACTTTCAGCTGGCCGCTGCCGGTGATGTCCGACGGCTCCACCCAGGGTACTACAGGCGCCAATGTGCCTGCTGACCCTGCAGGTGTTCCCCACATAACCGATACATTTGAGAACTACGGAGCCACCCCGATAACTGCAACCTATACAGTTACGCCTTACAGTTCATTCAGCTGTGCCGGTACACCGGTTGACGTTGTAATTACAGTCAATCCAGAGCCTGCCGCCCCGGTAATTACGGGAGATGATATGCTTTGTACCAACCAGAC
>Ga0209373_10002155_pt1 | contig 20473 bp, 17 predicted proteins | sample Higcelweek5metaG_FD_187173 | JGI IMG/M metagenome (GOLD analysis project Ga0209373, IMG submission 187173) | Freshwater pond sediment microbial communities from the University of Edinburgh, under environmental carbon perturbations - High... | ecosystem: Environmental > Aquatic > Freshwater >... | reverse complement strand
AACGCCGAAGGCCAAAGTCCTGGCGTACGCCCTCGCGCTCATCCTCATCACCCTGTTCGCCGGGGGCTTTCAGGGCTTCGTCTTCCTGCTCATCCCCCTGGGGCTTGATGTCTACGGAGCCTTCCTGGTCAAGGACAATCACAAGGCCTTTCAGGAAGACGTGCTGGAGAACCTGGAGAAGGAATGCCTGCGCGCCTGCGGCATCGACAAATCGCAGCCCCACTACCCCTTCCACGAAATCACCGGGGCCATTGGCCACTGGATGCTCAAGGACCTGAAGGCCGACGTGCGCTTCACCATCATGGCGCCCAAAGACGACCTGGTGGTGCTGGCCGACCGCAAGGGCCGCATCTTCCCGCTCAAGTCGTACTTCCCCGTGGTTTACCAAACCGAGGACGCGGGCACCCGCGACGTGTTCTACGCGGACATCACCACGGTTGAGCTTGCGGGCAAGGTGCTCACCATGACCACGGCCTCGGGCGAGAGCATCTCGTACACCGGCCAGGGCGACAAGGCCGCCGAAGCGGCCGAGCACCTGCGCAACCGCCTGCGCGACTTCAAGACCCGCCGCACCCAGCAAGACTTCACGCCACCTGCCGTCATGCATTGACCACCTTGCGCTTGATGCTGATTGCTGATACTAAGTAGTATTCACAATCAGAACAGCAAAGGAACCATACATTTGGACAGCCGCGACCATTTCCCCCTCCTGCGCCTGAAGGGACTGGGGGTGCTTGGACTGCTGCGCTTGTATAGCGTGCTGCTCCTGCTTTTGCCTGTTCTGCCCTTGTCCCTGTATTGGATCACCTCCAGCATGGAGACGCTGCCGCTCTCCCTCGACTGGCTCATGTTCATCTGCATCGCGCTGGTCGTCGCGGCCTCCGCTCTTTTGGGGCACGCCATAGCGCGCACCATTCTGGACCCCCTGCGCATGCTGGTCCAGGGGGCGGAGAAGATCCAGGACGGAGACTACGGGCACGTCATCAACCTGGCCGACGCCGCGGACGCCCCCACGGAATTCAAGCAGCTCATGCGCGCCTTCAACCGCATGTCCACCACCGTGCAGCAGCACGTGGAGACCATCCAGACCACCTCGCGCACGGACCAGCTCACCGGCATGTGCAACCGCAGGCACCTCATGGCCGAGGGCTACCGCATCCTCGGCGTGGCGCTGCGCGGCGGCAGCCCTTGTTCCTGCCTCATGATCGACATCGACCACTTCAAGGACGTGAACGACACCCACGGCCACCCCGTGGGCGACAAGTTCCTCATCCACATCGCCGGGTGCATCATCTCCGCCGTGCGCGAGTCGGACATGGCGGCGCGCTTCGGCGGCGAGGAATTCGTCGTGCTGGCCCCCAATGCCTCCCTGCCGGAGGCCCGCATGCTGGCGGAGCGCATCCGCGAGATCGTCGCCTCCACTCCGTTGAAGATCGGCGCCATCACCGTCAACAACACCATCAGCATCGGCGTGTCCGAATACGACCCGGAGCCGCAGTTCGGCTCCAACATCCTTGAGGACATGATCGAAAAGGCCGACAAGGCCCTGTACCGGGCCAAGGAATGCGGCAGAAACCGCGTGGAGTCCTGGCCTTTTCCCAACAGCCCCATCCACTGCCCCTGATTTTTCTCCCGCCGCCTTGCGCCCCGCCGCCTGATGTCCTACTGTCAGCCCAGGCGGAGTAACCGCCTCTTTTTGTCTGAATTGAACGCCACCATTTCGGGAGACCCCCATGCGCTATGAACTCCGCCTCATGGACACTTTGTCCGGCGTGGGCTGCTTTGCCGCCCACCCTGGCCCGAACCTCAGTTTCGCCGAGATGGTGGAGCACTTGCGCCAGCACCCGCTGGACGACTTCATGCACCAGCACCTGCTGTTCAAGATGGGCGAGCACCGCACCAGAAAGGTGGAGAAGCTCATGGAGGAGGTGCAGGAGAACGGCCGCGCCACCGACCCCGTGCTGGCCGCGATTTTGTTCGAGTCGTGCCTGGGGCACGAGCGCTTCGCCCACCTGCTGCCGCGCATGGCCGGACTCGACGTGGCCGAACTTTCGCGCCACACCCCGGCCCTGCATCTGCGCTCGTATCTTTTGGCCGACCAGCCCCAGCACAATGCCTGGACCATGCGCATGCAGATGAACATCGTGGCGCACGAGCCTCTGCCCGCGCCGGATGCAATCGGACTTGAGCCGCTGTACGCAAAGGACCAGCTGCCACATGGCGAGGCCGTCACCGCCGCGCAAACGCGCGCGGGCTTGAAGGACGCCCTGCCACCGGCCAATCCGCGCCAGCCCGCGCCCGAAACCTACGCCCACGCCATCAAACAGCTTGAGGCCAAGAACGTGTTCATCGGACCGGAGATGGCCCACAAGGCCTCGCTCTCGCCCATTGCGCTCTTGCGCCACTGGCTGGTGGAGATTTCCGTCAAAAACGGCGCCATGGGCTACAGCCTCTCCGGCATGCAGACCAGCTACGGCCGCGGGCTCGATATGGACTCGGCCCGGGCTTCGTACAGCATGGAGGTGGCCGAACGCGTGAGCTCCTACGCCAGCATTGGCGCGCGTGGAGTCTTGGGTCTGGCCAAGCCCTGCCCGCTGGTGCACGGCACCTACGCCGAGGTCTCGGCCCAGGGCCGCGCCCTGAACCCGGACGACGTGCGCCTGGAGGTGCCCTACGCCGGGCAGAAGCTGTACTGGATGCCCGCGCAGGAGCGTTATGCGGGCGGCCTGCGCGAAAGCCTGGCCCCGGTGCAGTTCGTGTATCTCTTCGCCAACATGGAGGAGCAGAGCCTGTTCAGCGCCCTGGGCTCCACGGGACTGGCCTCGGGCAACACCATGAGCGAGGCCAAGGTGCACGCGCTGGGCGAGGTCATTGAACGCGACGCCGAGGCCGTGACGCCCTTCGACCTTTCGCGCTGCTTCCGCCTTGCGGCCGCAGACGAGCGCGTGGCCAAGCTGCTGCGCGACTATGAAGACTGCAACATGCACGTGTGGTTCATGGACTGCACCCCGGAGTTCGGCGTGCCCTGCTACAAGGCCATCGTCACCGGCAGGCAGGGTGACGTGAACAAGGGCATGGGCGCGGGGTTGTGCGGCCCGCGTGCGGCCATTTCGGCCATGACGGAGATCCCCTACCCCTTCCCCGGTCCGGCCACGAGCCCGGCGCCCGCTGGCCTGCCCGTGCGCAGGCTGGAGGACCTGCCGGACTTCTCCACCGGCAGCGCCGAGGGCGACCTGCTGGTGCTGGAGGAGACCCTGCTGGCGAACGGCCACGCGCCGGTCTACGTGGACCTGACGCGCGCGGACCTGGGCATACCCGCCGTGCGCGCCCTGGTGCCGGGGCTGGAGTGGGTTTCGGACTTCGACCGCTTCTCGCGCTTGCCACCCCGGCTTTACGCCAACTATTTGCGGCAGTTCGGCGCGCTGTAGCGCCACGCGGAATCCCTACAAAATGCGGACCGGGCACGCGCCCGGCAAACGGCTTGGCGGACGGGCCGACACGTGCGCCTCTGAACGCCGCGCCGGTCAGGCCAGGCGGTTGAGCACCAGAGGATTGTTCATGGCCCTATGCGCAGGCCGGTGCTCGGACTGATGCTCGGGCCGGTTCACGGGCCGGAGGATTGATGAACACTCCGGTTCAGCGGCTTCTTTTTGCGCGCGCTGGCGGGCGCTGGCGGGCGTTGGTTGGCGCGCAATTGGAACGCCCGTTCATGCGCCTCTTGTCGGGGCTCGTTGCCGCACCGACAAGGTCTCCGGCCGAGCCGCTTTCCGGCAATCATTCCTGCCCATGCGCCGCTTTTCCGGCTTCGGCCAAGGCCCGGCGCGCCCTCACTTGGGCAGCGCGCCGCTGACGCCCATGGTCAGCCAGTCCATGGACAGCAGTTCCTTGTCCGTGGCCTTGGCGCCCTTCGGCACGCGCAGTGTTCCAGCCTGATCCAGAATCGGCCCGGCAAAGCTCATGTCCTCGCCCTTGGCCATTTTAGCCTTGAGCGCCAGCACCTTGGCCCGCACGGCCTTCGGCACCGCCTTGCCGAACGGCGCCAGCCCCACGCCGCGGGCCTCGAACCCCGTGAACGTCTCGCCGCTCTTCCAGGTTCCGGCCATGACCTGCTGGACGATGCCGACATACACCGGCCCCCACTCGAAGGTCGTGGAGGTGAGGGCGCAGGCCGCGCCGTGGCGGACGGAATCGGTGCCGTAGCCAATGGCCGCAACGCCCTTGGCGCAGGCGGCCTTGGAGGAGTCGGAGGTGTCGGCCATGGCGCGGATGAGGTCATGCCCGCCCGCGGCCAGCTCCTCGGCCAGGGTCTTTTCCCGCGCGGCGTCGCGCCAGGAGTTCAGCCAGACCACGGTGTTGATGCGGGCTGGGTCAAAGCTCGCGCCGGTCTCGGCCAAGCCCCGCGCCAGGCCCAGGGTGAAGGCGTTGATGCCCCGCACCACTTCCGGCAAGGGCTGGGTGGCCACAGTGCCCACGTTCCGGTAGCCCATGAGCCCGGCGGTATAGCCCGCAAGGTAGTCGCCCTGCTCTATGCGCACCATGTACACGCCCATGTTGGGCAGTGTTTTGTCTCCCGCACAGTGCATGAACCGGACATTGGGGAACTCCGCGGCGACCTTGAGCATGGGCTCCCCGTGCGAAAAGGTGGTGCCGAAAATCATGTCATAGCCCTTGCGCGCATAGTCGCGAAAGACCGCCTCGGCCTGGGCCGGGTCGGACACATTCTGCGTGAAGGCCACGGACACCCGCCGGCCTAGCTGTTTTTTCAGCGCCTGAATGCCCTCGTACTGGGCCGTGTTCCAGCCTTGGTCATCAATGTTGCCAAGGAGCACAAAGGCGACGCGGGTCTTGCCGCCTGCGGCCTGGGCGGGCAACACAGCCGCGGTCACAAGCAATACGGCCAGCATGGCGGCAAGAGCGGTGATTTTGCGCATGGTTCTCCTCTCTGCAAGTTAGGGGCGGTTTGACCGATGCCGAACTGTCCGCGTGCATACCACGCGAGGCAAGAGCGGCGCAAGATCGCGCGCCGCGCCAACGGGTTGCAGTTGCGCGCGGCGAAAGCCGATGCTATCAATCCACGGCTGCCCGGGTGGCGAAACTGGTAGACGCAAGGGACTTAAAATCCCTCAACCTTCGGGTTATACGGGTTCGACCCCCGTCCTGGGCACCAATCCATTACATTATGTTAAGGGGACGACGGACCATCCGCCGTCCTTTTTTCTTGCCAAGCTGCTCCACCTTGCTCCACTCGGCTCAACAATTGGAGGAAGGAGGAGGCCACGGCCACCATCCGCAAGCGTGGAACGTCCCAATGGGAAGCCCGTATCAGAAAATAAGGACTGGACTTCACCTGCAAGACCTTCGACGCCAACCCCCAGGCGGAACAGCAGAAGAATCGGGTAGCAGGCCAAGAGGTCTTTGTTAAAGGGCCCTTCTCCGAAGTCTCTGTTTACTCCAGAAGGGCAAGGCGGCGCGGTGCGTTGCCGCAAAACAACCACGCGAAGGTGATCGTCTTGCGCAGCAAAACGTTCAGCGTCTGCATTTCCGTGGTGGAGGTGCGGTCATCGCGGTATTCAAGCCCCCGCTGCCGCACGACGATATTCGCGGCAGGGCCTTGTGCTGCGGGGCACGCCCCCATCCCCTGCGCCGCCGGAATTGCCCGCGGCCAGGACAATCGCAACGCCTCCGGGTCTGCCCCGCCGACCACAATCAGCCGCGATGGACGGCAATCACACGACACCGCTTCTGGACTTCTGCACACGCCGCTGCTACGCCCTGCGCATGAAAACAATAACCGGATCATTGGTGCCTGGCGGAAAAGGAATGCTGCGTCCCATTTTCACGTGCAGCTGCAAAAACGTGATGGAAGACTACCCGCTCGCGCCCGTCGTTTCCGTGGAATGCCCCAAGTGCAAGGCCACGCAGAAGTTCCAGATCGTGGAGTTCGCGCCGAAGATGTGGCGCATCAAGCCTGTCGGCTAGCCGCACCGCCTCACCGACAACAGAGCAGCATCGCCAGGGTGCGGCCCGCGGATGAAGCGGACAGCCAGCCGAGCGCTCCGCGCCGCTCCACGTGGCCAAAGTAAAGCCCCCTTGCTGGGGCTCTTTGTGTTGCGCCATGAGAACAGCGCGGACAACGGCAGAAATAATCATCGAAATGACGGCGGGCACAGAGACTTCTTCTGCGGCCAGAAGGGGGCAGGCACCTTGCGGGATACGTATCGAAACGCCAGCCGACCTTGCCGCAAGCCTGGCCACGCGCCGCTCCCCACGCCTGCCGCGCCGGAACCCGCCCCGAGTTGAGCCTACACGCGAGAAGGCTTTCGCGCGCAGGACAGCGCGTGGATCAAACGATTCCCGCGAATCCCCGGCTAGGCCTTCTTGCCGTAGCCGGAAAGCAGGGCCAGGCACTCGTCGCAAACGTCCCCGCCGTAACCCAAGGTCTTGGCCCACATCCGCTCGCCGCTCAGGCACATGTAGCCCTCCACGCCGACGGTCTGCGCCGTGGCCACCTTTTGGCACAACGACTTGGGCAGGCAGATGCAGCCCTTGCCCGCGCCGGGCTTGGCCTCGAACACGTGCGATTTGCCCCCCGGGGCCGGCACTTTGGGCATTCTCAGCGTATAGATCGTCATGGGTCCTCGCTTGTTTTTCTCTTCGCCCTTCTGCCGGTTCTGGCGGCGGAGCGCAATAGAATCCCGCCATGGCCGACGCCGCGCCCTTGTCTTGGGCGGGCGCCCTGCGTCCCGCATCTGGGCCGACACGGCAATCACACAGAATAGGCACTCCGGACAGGCACCCAGGACAGGCACTCCGGACGCGGGTATGAGGGGCAAGCCCCCCAGGCTGCGGCGCTTAGTTGGAGCTGGCGGCTCCGGCCAGCCGCGACTCCAGGGAGGCGGCGAAAAGGCTGTAAAAGGCCAAAGCCGTGGCCTGGTCCTCAAGCTCCAGTCGGCGCAGGGCCAACGCGGGCAGAAATGCCAGGGAACAGTCCGTGAGCGTCACGATGTCGCCCGGCGCTGGGTTGGCCTGCCCGGCGGCGGCGTGTCCGGCAATGCTGCCTGGGCCCAGGGTGCGCAGACGCACAGCGGACCCGGCTTCAGCGCGGGCCACCTCCTCCGCCTGGCCGGAGAGTAAGAGCCATACGCCGTCCGGACGCTCGTCCTGGCGCACGATGACCTCGCCAGACGCGGCCTGCCGGGTGTCGAGGTACGGGCCAAGGCGCTCCACCAGCGCCTCGAAGCGTTCTTCCTCCTCAAGCCGCTGCAGCATGTCGTCCACGGCGAGATCGAACAGCTTGTCCCGCCCGGCCGCGTCCCGCTGGGATTCCAGGCGGGCCTGCTCACGCGCCAGCACGGCGTCCTCGCACCACTCCAAAGCCCGGTCCAGATCAGGCAGAAACCGCGCCCCGGCGGTCTCCAACGGCGAACTCCGGTGCAGCTGCTCCTGAAGCGTCGGCGGCGAGGAGGCGAAAACCACCTGGCAGCCTGCGGCGGCGCACCGTTGCAGCATGCGCAAAAAGCAGTTGATGGCCGAGGAGTCGAAGCCGTCCACATCGGCGAAATCCAGAATCAGGTGGCTCGGCGCCGGTCCGGCCTGGGCCCGGTCCGCATGGGCCCGGTCCGCATGGGGCCGGTCCGTATCGGGTTGGTCCGCATGGGGCTGGCCCGCATCGGGCGTCAGGTGCGCGGCCACGCTGCGGCTCAAAAGATTGGCCGAGCCGAAGAACAGGTAGCCAGTGACGCGCAGGATGCGCACGCTGGCCCCATGCTCGCGCAGGATGTGCCTGTCCGGCACGGAGCGCTTTTTAGTGCTGGGCAGCGCGGACATGTCCGCTTCCTGGCGCAACACGGGCAAGCGGCTGTACTTGATGACAAAGACCACAGCGGCCATGACCAGGCCGAAGCCCACGCCGGTGAGGAAGCCGAACAGCCCGATGGCGAACAGGATGGCCCAGATCAGAGCGTACTCCAGCCGGGACACCTGCCGACGCACGGCCACGACCCAATCGAGCATGGTGGCCACGCCCAGAAACAGCACCATGCCGCCAAGGACGAAGCGCGGGACAAAGCCCAGCACGGCTGCGCCGAAAAATGTCGCAACGCCGGTCAGCAGCGCGGCGGAGACGCCCACCAGCCGGGAGTCGGAGCCTGTCTTGGGACCCAGCATCGAAAAGCTGAGCGCCGTGTACCCCGTGTGCGAGCCGCCCGGGCCGGCGATGAAATTGGCCACGGCGTTGAGATAAAGCTCATGCTTCAGGTCCAGGTCGCGGCGCGCCGCGGTTTCAAGCCCGCTTGCGATGAGCAGAAAGGATATGGCCGAAACGAGCGGGATGGTGCACAGTTGGGGAATTTGCTCAACGAGCGCGTCCCAGCGGATGAGCGAGAGATCCGCCAGGCTGAACACGGGCCAGAGCATGGAGCCCTCGGGCATGCCGCCCAGCAGGTGCCCGGCCTGCCCCGCATCGGCCAGGGTCTGCCCCGTGACGCCGAGGTACAGGGCGAAGGCCCCCAGTGACAGCGCCAGAACGCCGGGCAAAATGAACACGCTGCTCCAGCGCCGCAGCGCAAACAGCAGGGTCAAGGTCAGCGCCACCCCGGGCAGCAGGCGCAGCAGCTTGTCGGCGTTCAGAAGCAGCGGCAGGTCGTGCAGATTCAGGGAAACGCCCGTGATGATGGGCACGCTGCCCTGGACCAGCAGCCAGCCGATGCCCGCCATGAAGCCGCCCACAACAGGGTACGGCATGTAGCGCATGAGGTTGCCCAGGCCAAAACGCCCCAGGACGAGGAAGATGACGCCGGAGGCCAGGGTGGACAAAGCCAGGGCCGCGCCCACGGTGACGGCGGTTTCGTGCGGGCTGGCCGCCCCGGCCAGACTGGCGGCGATGCCCCCGGCCACGGAGGCCATGATGGCCGCGGGAGCGTCCTCGGGCAGGCACACGGACGAGGGGAACCCGCTGCCAAGGGCCACGACAAGACACATGGCGAATCCGCCGAAGAGCATGAGCCCCGCGGCCCTTGGGGCAAAACCGGCCAATGGGCCGGAAAAGATGAGCGAGGCCAGGGAGAGTTCGACGACGACGATCAGCAGTCCGACGACGAAGCCCGAACTCAGCGCGGGGATGAAGCGCTGCGGGGTGACGGCGTCGTGCAACAGTTCCTTCAAGTTGGCGTTCAGCATCAGCTTCAATACCTAAGGGAAAACTGTCTGGCAATACGCGGCTGCGCCAGCTGCCTCGGTTGCAGGTCTTTTGTGCATCGGCTACAGCTTACGGCAAGGCGCAGCTCCATGCTTCCAATGCCGCGCCAGGAGGACTTGCATGGCCCGTGAGCTTGAGAATGTGCTCAAATATCTCGTCACCGGAGCCGGGCGCGAACGCCGCGGCGCATATGTCGTCCTGGGGCTCATCCTCACGGCGGGCATTCTCGCCCTCGATACGCTGACGCCCTATGAGCTGAACTTCGCCTTTCTGTACCCGCTGCCCATTCTGCTCGTCACCATTGCCGCCGGGCAAGGCTCCGGGCTCGTCCTCAGCGTCGTCTGCGCCGTTTTTGTCATCGTTTCAGACATCTATGGCGGCAAGGAATACTCACAGCGGACCTACATGCTTTTCGACGTGCTGGCCTACGCCTGCTTTTACGCGCTGTTCACGCTGCTCACGGGCGCCCTGTGCTCCGCCCTGCGCCGCGAGGTGCTCTTCAGCCGCGAGGACGAGCTCACGGGCATAGCCAACCGCAAACGCCTGGAGGAGCACGCCCAGGAGGAGATGGAGCGCTGCAGGCAGAACGCCGCGCCGTTCAGCCTGGTGCTGGTGGACTGCCGCGACTTCCGCCTGGTGAACGACGCCTTTGGCCGCGACGCCGGGGACAAGGTCCTCAACGTCGTGGCCCGCACGCTCCAAGACGCTGCGCACCGGGCGGACATGGTCGGCAGGCTTGAGGGCGACAAGTTCGCCGTGGTGCTGCACGACCAGAACCCGGCCGCGGCCAAGGCCTCGGCCCTGGCCATGGAGACGGCGCTGCTGACCGCCATGCGCTCCATGAAGCTCGAACTCGGCTTCTGCATCGGGGCCATGTGCTGCACGCACCTCGCTGCGGAGTACGAGCAGATGCTGGCGGAAGCCACCAGCGCCATGCACAAGGCGTACGCGGCCGGCGGCGGTGTCGTCTTCGTCAATTCCGAATGTTGACCATTGGCCAGAAAAGCGCGCCCGCGCTTGCGCCGAAAAGTTCCAGCGGCTTGCCACGCTCTTGCGCCAGGGCGCACTGCGGCCGCACCAGGCCTGCTGCGCCTTTCCGGGGCTGAATCCGGCGGCGGCGATGCCGGCGCCACGAACGGGGCCGAGCAAACATTTTGCGCCTACGCCACGGAACGGCCGCGCATCTCGCCCTCGAACAGCGTGCCCCACTGGCTCAGCTGATCCAGCACGGGCAGCACGCTGTGCCCCAGTTCGGTGAGGGAATACTCCACCTTGGGTGGAATCTGGGCGTAGACCTTGCGGTCGATGAGGCCGTCGGACTCCAGCTCGCGCAATTGCTGGGTGAGCATCTTCTGGGTCACGTTGGGCATGTGCCGTTTGAGTTCGCCAAAGCGCCTGCGGTCGCCGCCGCGCAGGTGCCACAGAATGATCGGCTTCCACTTGCCGCCAATGACCTGCAACGCAAGCTCCACGGAGCAGAAATAATGCCGGCCCGCGCAGCAGCGCTGCGGGCAATCGGCGTGTGCGGTCGTTTCATCCATGCTGTGCTCCCTGGGGCGCGGCCGTGTATCGCATCGCCCGGCTTCGTTCCGTCGGGCCGTTGCCACACGCGCTCCAATCAACCTGTACCGGCGCAAAAGATACCAAGTATCCATGACGCTGGCAACCTCGCCCTGCCCTCCAGGCAGCGCATGTGCGTCAGTATCCGCAAGGTGGCTATTGCACAGCAACGTGCCTACTTGCATTATGCGCCATACAGTCTCAAAAGACAGCATTGACTGTCCACCCCCATAGCAACAAGGAGACACGGCATGGAACTTTTCAGCGTTGATAAGGAGATGTGCAGACGCGACGGCATCTGCATCGAGTCCTGCCCCCTCGGGTGCCTCACGGCCGACGCCGACGGTTATCCGGTCGCCACAGCCGATCCGATCTGCATCGAATGCGGGCACTGCGTGGCCATTTGCCCGTACGGGGCCATGCAGAACAACAAGCTGCCCATGCAGAACTTTCTGCCCGCCCCGCGCGAACGCGCCAGCTTTGAGGCCACTGCCGGGCTGATGAAGGACCGGCGCTCCGTGCGCGAGTTCAAAAACAAGCCCGTTCCGCGCGAAACCCTGGCCGAACTGTTCGACATCGCCCGCTTCGCCCCCACGGCTAAGAACACCCAGCAGATCAGCTACATTGTCACCGCAGACCCGGAGCGCACCAAGAGCCTGAGCGCGGCAATCGCCCAGTGGATGCTGCCCAAGCCCGGCATGGAGCGCTACGTGAAGCTCAATGCCCAGGGCCATGACTTCGTCATGCGCGGGGCGCCGCACCTGGTCGTCGCCCTGGCCGACGCGGGCAGCGAATGGGGCCTCACCGACGCGGGCATCGCCCTGAGCTACCTGGAGCTGGCGGCCGCAGCCCACGGACTGGGCGTATGCTGGGCGGGCATCGCCCACAAGGCGTTGGAGTTCAACGCGGAGCTGGCCGCGTCCGTCGGCGTGCCGGAAAACAAAAAGGTCTGCGGCGCGCTGATGCTCGGCGTGCCCAAATACCGCTACGCCCTGGTGCCCCCGCGCAATCCGGCCCCGGTGAGCTGGCTGTAGCCCTTACCCGCCCCCGTCAAAGAAAAAGACCGCCGGAGCACTGGGCTTCGGCGGTCTTTTTTTTGGGCAATGAGGCGGGAGGCGCTGCTTCTTGAGCGCCCAGCGCGATCAGACGGGGGCGACGTGATGGTCCTGCGGCATAAAAGCGGGCCGGGTCCCGCCAGGCGAGGAGAAGCGCCCTTTGGAACCAGCGGCCCAGTGTCGGTGCAAGCTCACGTGGCCGGCGCCATGCGGCGAGCCCCCGGCGGGCCTCGTCGAGACCCCGCAGAGACAGCCCTGGCATCAGGCCAGTTGGTACATGCCCTTCTCGCCACGGATGGTGGGCACCGGCATGCCCAGCTCCTGGCGCACCTCGTCAAGATCGATGACCCTGGGATCGACCAGGTTGAATCCGTAGCTCTTGCCGCGGGACTCCTTGTCGGCATACCTGCCATCGTAGCGCAGATCCTCCACGATCAAGTAATCATGGGCGCCCAGTATGCGGTCCCAGCGGTGGACCTGGAACTCCAGCTTGCCGGGCTCGAAGCTTCCGACGTTCTGCCAGCGCCAGGTGGTCTGGCAAAACTCGTCGTCGTACCCGAGCAAGGCAAGGTAGTGGACCTTGCTATCGAGAAAATGACGGTGGGGAGACAGCATCGCCGAGTCTGGAATGACCGAGGCGTCAAAGGGAATGCTGTCATCGCCCAGGCGCACTTGAATGGCGCAGCCGTCGTCGTACTTCACTCCGCAGGTGCAGGTGTTGCCTTGCCGCCACCACTCGAGGTACTTCTTCGTGTAGAACTTCCGTCCCAACATGCGGATGAGCTCCGCGGAATGGGAGGAGATCGGGTGTAGCGCCAAGTCGCAACGTTGGCCGGTGAGTGTTATGACGAGTTCCATCGTATTCTTCCTTGCAATGACGTGTTTTCACTCGGGCAGCGCCGAAACCCGCGCTGCCGCCGTGCTCTAGTCCGCGGACAACGTCGGCGGCGCTGTCGGCGCCGGCGGCACAACAAGCTCCGCAGGGGCTTCGCGGAAGCGCAGGAGACGCGCGGCGCTGGCAACTGCGGTCTGCTCAATGAAGGCATCCATATCCAAGATTTCGAGCGCATGCTTCGGGCAGGCCTCGACGCAGGCGAAGACTTCCTTGCCGTTGCTGGCGCGCCAGGCCTGGCACAGGTCGCACTTCTTGGCCGAGCCCTGGTTCTTGCGGCCGTTGAAGGACAGCTCGCCCTCCACGCCGACTTCGATGGCGCCGAAGGGGCAGGCCATGACGCACATCTTACAGCCCACGCACAGCGCCTCGTTGACCCTGACCGCGCCGTCGACGTGTTGGATCGCCCCGAAGGGGCAGGCGTTGGCGCACGGCGCGTCCTCGCAGTGGTGGCACTGGATGGGGTACTTGAAGCTGTCGACCTTCACCACCTTGATGCGGGAGATGACCGGCAGGCCACGCTTCTTGGCTTCCTTGTACGATAGGTTGATGTGCGCGCTGACGCAGGCCATCTCGCACTTCTTGCAGCCGATGCACTTTTCCGGGTCCGCGTAGATCATGTGCTTTTCATGAAGATTTGACATGGTTGTCGCCTCGATGAGTTGATTCGACTTCAATGCTTTCCACGTACAATTCCCTTCCGGTGGCGAGTTTCACTGAACTCGTCTTGCACGCTGGGCAGCGCAGAACCCTGCCCTGTTTGCACACCGTCGCTCCACAAACCATGCACGTTCCGGTTACCGGAATGCGCTTGATCACCAGCTTCGCCTTGTCAACGATCGTTCCCTCGGACAGCATCTCAAAACAGGCCGCGAGGGTCGTGGCCTCCACTCCGGCCAGTTCGCCAATGCACAGGGTCACCCGCCGCACAGCTTCCACACAGGCCTTTTGAGCCTCGTCGATCACGATATCGAGAATGCTTATGGCCATCGAGGATTCATGCATATCGCTCATCTCGCGTCAGGGGGTTCACCATGTGCACGGCTACAGAAATACCCGATCTGCGAAAGATGACTGTCAGACAGACGACGCTTGTTAAAAAAATCACAAAAAATAAAGGCCGCCGAAGCGGCCTTTAAATGATCGGCAAATGGGCGTTCTAACGCTCAGTGCATGAGATGCAGGGATCGACGCTGTTGACGATGAGCGCGATGTCGGCCACTTGGCAGTTGGCCATCATAACCTGCAGCGCTTCCCAGTTCATGTAGGTCGGCACGCGCCACTTGAGCCGCTGGGGCGTGTCCGTGCCATCGGAGCGCAGATAGTAGATGAGCTCGCCGCGTGGGGCCTCGCTGCGGGCCACGGCCTCGCCCGCGGGAACCGCCACCATGTCCTCGGTGCAGATCGGACCGGAAGGCATTTGGCGCAGGCACTGCTCAATGATCTTCACGGATTCGACCGCCTCGCGCAGGCGCAGCATCGCCCGCGAATGCACGTCGCCCCTGGTGTCGGTCTGGACCTCAAAATCAAGATCCGCGTAGACCGCGTAGGGCGTCTTGCGGCGCACGTCGTAGGCCACGCCGGAAGCCCGGGCCACCGGGCCGACCACCGCATACCGCTTGGCCTCTTCCATGGGCAGAATGCCTATGCCCTTGGTCCGCTTGCAGATGAGCGGGTCGCGTTCGAACACGCCGTAAAGCTCCGCCAACTGGGGCTTGAGCAGTTCGAGCTGGCCGAGAAGAAACGTGGCCGAGGACTCGTCGATGTCGCAGCGGCAGCCGCCGATGACGCACTGGCCCAGGTTCATGCGGTTGCCGTACACGCCTTCCTTGGCGTCCTGCATGATTTCCCGGATCTCCATGGCGTGCATGAACAAGGAATCGAATCCCGTCAGGTGCGCCATGATGCCGACGTTGAACAGGTGCGAGGCGATGCGCTTCACCTCGTCGGCGATGACGCGCAGATGCTGGGCGCGTTCCGGCACGAGGATGCCGCTCAGGTTCTCCACGGCCATGCAGTAGGTTTCGGGGTGGCTGTTGGAGCACAGCGAGCAGACGCGCTCGGTCAGGGTGATGTTCTGAAAATAGTTGCGCTGCATGGCCAGGGCTTCCATGCCACGGTGGACGTGCCCGGCGGCGAGCTCGACGCCGCGCACTGTTTCGCCCTCGACCTGGATGTCGAAGTACATGGGTTCTTCCAGGGCCACATGCAGCGGGCCCACCGGCAAGGTATACGTGGGTCTGGTCGGTGTGGTGGACATCAGTTTTGTTCTCCCTTGGCCCATTCTGGCAATTGTCTGCCCGCGAAGACCTTTTCCCACAGGGTGGTGGTCGAGGCGCCGTTCATGAGGGTGGAGAGCGGAATCATCCGGTCGAGGATGCCCGCGTCGAGATCCTTGTCTAGGAACAGGCGGCGCGGATTGGGGTGGTCCTCCACCGCGATGCCGTAAAGCTCGCCGAATTCGCGCTCGTGCCAGTCCGCGTTGCGGAACCACGGGGTGATGGACGGCACCATGGGCGCGGCGTCGTTCAGACAGGTCGTCACTGTGACGACCACGCCGTCAAGGTCGAAGTGGTAGGCGATCTCGCGTCCCTCCATGCGGCCGAACTTGTCGTTCCGGTAGGCGGTTATGGTCATAAGACGCGCGCCGGCATCGGCCAGGTTGGGGGCAATGCCGCGCAGGGTCTTGGGATCGCAGAGCTTGACCCAGCCGAAGGCGTTGCCGTTCGCATCCCAGGTCCAGTGCACGAATCCCGCGCCAAGAACCTTGGCCACCGCATTCTCCGCTGCTTGCTTGGTTATCTCATTCATGGTGTTTCCTGCGGTGTTTCATGAGTGGTGATGTGGTTTACTTGGGCCACATGCTTGGCAATGCTTTCACGCTTGCATTGGGGGCAAAGCAGGAAGCGGTCCGGCTGGCGCTGGCCAATCTTGTCGATGATGGCCTGGGGCCGGGGCTGGATCTTGGCGCCGCACTGCGCGCATTCACCAAAGGGAATGAAGCTGTCGATGCAATTGGAGAACTTATCCGCCCCAAGGTGGGTAAGATGCCAATTGCTGGTCATGGTCATTGCGCCGGTTGGGCAGTAATGGGCGCACATGCCGCAAAAGACGCAGGAGTTGTGCCACAGCACCAAATTCATGCCCGAACCGTCCTCGCTCACGCGGATCTGGATGGCGCCTGGGGCGCAGACGTGGCGGCAAATGCCGCACAGGATGCACTTTTCCGGATCGTGCGCGGCGCAGCCGCGGAACTTGTCCGGGGTCTTTGCCGGCGCAAAGGGAAACGGATCGGTCGATGGTCCGAGAATCAGGTTTCGGACCATGATCTTCAGGAATGGGAGCATACGCCCTCCTCAAGTCTGGCGCGCCACACCTCCACGGCCTTCAAGACGCCCTCCATGATGGCTTGCGGCCTTGGCGGGCAGCCCGGAACAATGACGTCCAACGGGATGTAGTGGTCGATGTTCGAGCCGACGGAATAGCCGTCGCGGAAGCAGCCGCCGGAGACCGGGCACACGCCCACCGCCACGGTGACCTTGGGGTACGGAATTTCGTCAAAAACCCGCAGAACCCTGTCGCGCACGCGCATGGTGAGCGGGCCGGAGATGAGCACCACGTCGGCATGGCGCGGGCTGCCGCAATACTTGCAGCCCAGCCGCTCCACGTCATAGCGGGGAATGAGCGCGGCGGTGGCCATCTCCACATCGCAGCCGTTGCACGAGCCCGCGTTGATCCGGTAGATCCAGGGGGAGCGCGGAGCGAGTTTGCTGAGGAATTGAAGCATCGGGTCTCCTTTTTAGCGCAGCATGACCGCCAGCCCGAGGCTGACGAGCGCCAGCGGGGAGGTGTATTTCACGAAAAAGGAAAAGCCTTGGTCCAGACGCAGCCGCCCCGTGGCCGCCCGGAAACAGGTTACAGACAGCATGAGCAGCACCAGACACTTGCAGACATGCCAGACAAGGTTGCCAACGATGCCTCCGCCGATGGGATTGGGGCAGAAAAGGGCCACGGCCAGCTCCAGCACCACCACCAGCTTCACGGCGCTCATAAGGTTGAACACCGCAAGCAGCGGGCCGGAGTATTCAAGCAGCGGTCCTTCAAGGACTTCCGTTTCGGCCTCGGGGATGTCGAACAGCCCGTGGCCCATGGTGCCGGGAATGAAGATCAGCAGGGCCAGCGCCGCGGGCAGCATGACCGGATCGAACAGCAGCGGGCCGTTCTGGAGCTGGTAGGCCATGATGGCGTCGAGCGAGAGGACGGACCCGGCGGTGCCGCCCACGCGCACCGAGACCGCCAAGAAGGAGGCGATCAGCGGCATTTCATAGGCGAACATCAGGCACATCTCGCGCGAGAAGCCCAAGGAGCCGTAAGGCGAGCTGGAGGCGCCGCCGGCGAGCATCAGCGCCATGGCCGGAATGGGCAGCAGGTAGAGCAGGACCAGCAGATCGCCAAGCCCGCTCACGCCGTTCCACACGCCGCCAATGGGCATCACCGCCGCGGTCACGAGCATGCCCGTCAGGCCCAGAACAGGAGCCAGCCGGAAGGCCACTTCATTGGCCGTGTGCGGAATGAGCGTCTCCTTGGTCATCAGCTTGATGATGTCGAGCACGGGCTGGTACAGGGGCGGCCCCACCCGGCGCTGCAGCCGGGCCAGCATTTTTCTGTCCGCCCCCTTGAGGAGCAGCCCCAGGGCCAAGGCGAAAAGCCCTCCCGGGAATATCACGGTGGCGAACGCCGCTTCCAGAATGCTATTCATGCTGTCCTCCGAGGCGCTTGAGCGAGAAGTAGCCCTTGGACATCCCGGCCAGCAGCTGGATGGGCGCGGCGTACAGATTGCCCGCGCCAACGCTGGTCAGACGCTGGTCGACACTGACCTCGCCGCAGGTGTGGATGGCCGTGCGGCGCACCCTGTGGCTGGTGAGGCGGGAGACGCCAAACCACACGCCGCCGCCGACGAGAATGAGCATGAAGCTGAGCAATGTCATGTCGCAGGCGCCGGGACCGGAGACGATGCCGCTGAGAGCAACCGGCGGCGACGCAATGCCCAGGGTCTGCTCCAGCCCGGCAATGGGAATGAGCGCCAGGCCCGGGTACACGCCGGTGACCAGGCACAGCCCCGCCAGGATGATGATCGGAATCCGCATGGCCAAGCCGACTTCGCTCGCCCGCTCCGCCGCGGCCGAGAGCTGGCCGAAGAACGCGCCGTGCATGAACTTGAGGAAGTACGCCAGGGTGATCACGCTCGAAAGGATGGCGATGATGGCCAGGATGAGTTCGCCGCGTCCGATCAGGGCGTAGTAGATGATCAGCTTGGAGTTGAAGCCGTTGAAGGGCGGCATGCCCGCGGCCGAGAACAGGGCCACGCTGAAGCACAGGAACGTGACCGGCATCTTGCGGCCCATGCCGCCGAGCTCCTCAAGGTTATGGGCGTGGCTGGCGAACATGAGCGCGCCGGCGCACAAGAACGCAAGGTCCTTGAAGAGCATGTGGTTGAACAGGTGCAGCAGGCCGCCGGTGACCCCAAGGGACGTGCCCAGGCAGATGCCGAGCACGATGTAGCCCAGCTGGCTCACCGTGGAGTAGATGAGCATCTCCTTGATGCCGGTCTGCAGCAGGGCCTGGATGCCCGCGTACAGAATGGTGATGCCGCCGATCCACGCGCCCACGTACATGGCCGTGTCCAGGGCCTGGGCCGCGTCGCCCGCGACGCCCTGAGCCAGGACGAAGCGCAGGAGCATGATGCCGAAGGGGCCGCTCTTCAGCAGCATGGCCGAGATGTAGCCGCTCACCGGGGTGGGCGCGGTTGGCGGATGCATCTGCCAATCGATGCGCACCGGCAGCATGGCCGCCTTCATCAGCATGCCCACGCCCATGAGGCAAATGCCGGGCAGCCAAACGCTGGCGGGCAAGGTGGGAATGGCCTTGGCCACGACGTCGAAGCCGTAGCCGCCGCAGGCGTGCCCAAGGGCCAGCACGCCCAGGAACAGGAACGACGCCCCGGCGATGTTGAACAGGAAGTACTTGGTGCCTTCCCGAAGGGCCGAGGGCGTTTCCTCATGGATGATGGCGAAGAACAGCGCCCAACTGCTCATGATCTCCCAGAAGCAGAAGAAGGCCACAAGCGAGCTGACGGTCGTCATGCCCACCAGGCCGCTTATCATGGTCAGAAAGACCGCGAAGAAGCGCCAGGCGGTGTGGCTGTGGGACATGTAGCCAGCGGAGTACGCGACGTTGAGCACGCCGAGCGCCAGCACCAGCAGCGCGAAGTAGCGCTGCAGTTCAGTCGGGAATCCGGTTCCGGCAACCGCCAGCCCGAGCGCCACCACAAGGCTCAGCGTGGCCGCGGCGCCGCACAGCTTCAGGTTGCGGCGCAGCACCACGGCGAGCACAGCGCCGATGAGCGGCACCACCGCGATGGGCGGCCAGTTGATGGCGATATCGGGCAGGGTGCCGCCAGCGGGATAGAGAGCCGTGGCCGCGGGCAGGACCAGGGCCGCCCACTGCGCGGAAAACACGCCGGAACACAACGCCAGGACGGCGAGGACGCCGATGCTCAGCTGCATGGAGAACGGCAGCCGGGCCACGGGAGCGCCCTCGTACTTGCTGAAGAACAACACCTTGATGATGCGGCCGTAGTACATGCAGCCGATCAGGCCGCCGATCAGAATCAGCGCGGCGATCCAAGGCTGGCCCGCGTCCAGCGCGGCCTTGAGCATAAGGAACTTGCTGAAGAAGCCGCCCATGGGCGGCAGGCCCATGATCGACACCAGGCCGACGGCCATGCACGCGCCGGTGAAGGGCATGGCCTTACCCATGCCGGCGAGATCGCCCAGGCGCTGGCTTCCGGCGCGCAGGATGATGCCGCCGGCGGCGAGGAAGAGCAGATCCTTCATCACCGCGTGGTTCAGCACATGGACCAGCGCGCCGGACGTGGCGGCAAAGGTGCCCAGGCTCAGCACCAGGCCGATTTCGCCGATCTGCGCCAGGGTGGAATAGGCGAGCAGGCGCTTGATGTCCTGCTGGAGCAGCGCCATCACCTCGCCGATGATGAAGGTCGCGGCGGCCATGCCGGTCAGGAGCCACAGTATCCATTGGCCGTAGCCGCCCTCATGGGGCGCGCCGGCCAGCGCGGCCACGACCACGGCCACGCCGAACACGCCGACCTTGGTCAGCAGGCCGGACAGCGGCGCGGAGATGGACGAGGGCGCGACAGGATGGGCCGCGGGCAACCAGGAATGCAGCGGGAAAAAGCCCGCCTTGACAGTGAAGCCGGCCAGCACCATGAGCGCCACGCCCGCGCCCGCCAGGGGGCTGTAAGCCGCAAGGGCGCCGGCCATGTGGTCCAGGCCGCCGGGCGCGCCAGTGGCGGCAAGGGCCAGCAGGCCCACCTGCATGACATTGGCGCCGCCCACGCACATCACCAGGTACTTGGCGCCTGCCGCGAGGGATTCGTCGGAGCGCTTGTGCACCACGAGCATGTACGAGGAGAACGTCATGATTTCGAAGCAGCTGTAGAATGCGCCGCTGCTTTGAGCCGACGCCAGGCCGATCAGCGAGGCGAGCATTAGGAACAGGAAGAAGAAGTAGCGGTCAGCGCCCTTGTGGCCGCCGATGTAGCCGATGGAATAGACGACGATCAGGCCGCCGCCCAGGGCGAAGAGCATGGTGAACAGGTGCCGCAGCGGATCAACGGCCGGCTCGGTCCAGACCATTCCGAGGGTGGCCGCGGCGAGGGCCAGCGCGGCAAGACCGCGCAGCCTCGGCGCA
>Ga0209373_10002154_pt1 | contig 20491 bp, 16 predicted proteins | sample Higcelweek5metaG_FD_187173 | JGI IMG/M metagenome (GOLD analysis project Ga0209373, IMG submission 187173) | Freshwater pond sediment microbial communities from the University of Edinburgh, under environmental carbon perturbations - High... | ecosystem: Environmental > Aquatic > Freshwater >... | reverse complement strand
CATGGGAATACATGATGAACGGCATGCGCTTGATGCGCGCGCGCTCAATGGCGCGGATGAGCTTCTCACCCTCGGCCGCGCCGACCGTGCCGCCGCGAAACGGGCTCACCAGGGCGGCGACAACAGTCGATACGCCTTCAATGCGCGTCTCGAACGTGATGCACGAACTGTCCAGGCCGGTCGCTCGCTTGGCCTCGGCCAGCTTCAGGTCGAAGCCCTCATAGTGCAAAGGGTTGCCGGACTCAAGCTCGGAATTGAACTCGTAGCCCTGGGCGAAGCCGAAAACATTGTACAGGTACCACTGGAACTCCAGGGGAAAATGATGCCCGCAGTGGGAGCACACGCCCGCGAACTCGCCGAAGAGATCCGGAGCCCAAAGATCCAGGCAGCCGTGGCTGGCGGTGTTCGGGCAGGTGACGGTGCGGTCTTCCTTGCTCTTGGGGCTCACGTAAACCCAAACGTCTTCGGTGCGGCAGGCGCCCTCCTCCGGGCAGGACAGGCTGGTCAGGCGCTCCAGGGCCTCCGGCGGCACGCCGAGGCGGCGGCCGCCCCCGCGAAACAGCCAGCCGAACGGGCCACCAAGGCCATAGCTCAAGGCGCGCAGTTCGGCCTCCCATTGCTCCAGAATGCCAGAGAGCCTGCGCTGATATTTGGAAAGCAGATCATGCCGCAGCAGGCTGTGCACTTGCCACAGACCGCGACCAAGCCCCGTGCCCAGGCGCATGGCCAAAGTGCGGTTGTCGCGCAGCGCGCCCTTGCTCATGGCGCGGAACTTTGAAAAACGCTGGTCCACCAGGGAATCGCGGGCGGAAGAGCCGAGCGACCAACGCACGAAGATGTCCTGCGGGTCGGCATCCTTACCTTTGCGCCGCATGGCCAAGGCGCGCAGGGGGCCCAAACCTTGGGCGGCATGGACAACCTCGTCCGTGGCACGGATGACCTCGCGCCGGAGCAGGCGGAAAAATTCGTAGTTGTCCGGCCGGGCGCCAAGGGGCGGCTCTTGAATGATGCGGTCGATAAGACCCAGGCGCAGATTGTCCTCGGCGGTGATGCACAGCTGCCGCGCACAGCGCTCGATGAGTTCCGGGCTGGCCTTGCCCTTGAGCCCGCCCTCGATGGCTGCGGCGCCCTCGGGGGAGATGACCGAATAATAGCCGTGGGAGAGCATGAGCCGCTTGTCGGCAAGCGCTATGGCCTCGGCCCCGCCGGAGCCCCCTTCGCTGAACACGGCCACCACGGGCACTTTAAGACCCGCCATAACGTAGAGATTTTTGGCAATCTGCTGCGCCGCGCCGGGATAGTCCTCCACGGGAAACGCGCCCGGGGTGAACACGTAGGTGTGGATGGGGATGTTCTCGGTTTCGGCCACGCGCATGTAATACAGCGCGTTGGCGTTGCCCCAGGGCTTGATGGATCCGCCGTTGCGGAATTCTTGTCCGTGCCCTTTTTCCTGGCCGATGACCATGACCGGCTGGTGCACAGTCTTTTTGCCCATGCGCCGGGCGATGGTGGCCCGTGCGATGAGCATGCCCGGGTCAATGCTCCACTCGTCCTGACCGCCGATCTCCGTATAGTTGTCGTACACGTTCTCCAGAATGTCCTTGAGGCTCACGCGCTGCGGATGACGCACAATGCGCACGCGGTCCATGGGCGAAAGCTCGCCCTCGAGCTTGCCTTCAAGGAGCGAGAACAGCTCTTCAAGGCGCTGCACCTGCTGCTGCAGCTCGCGCATGCCATAGTCCGGCGCGCTTGCGAGAAACTCCTCCAGGCGGTGCTTCAAAAGCGCCACCGAGGCGTTCTCGCGCGGACCGAAAATGTCGCGGATGTAGGAAAGCCGGGCCGCGAGCTGCTGGGTGCGTTTGTCGATGTCCATTCGTGCGTGCCCGCCTGAGCCTAAAAGTGCAGAAGAGTCTGCGTGCGCGCGCGCAGAAAAGCCACGTTGGTGCGCAGAGGCGCCCCCGCCGTATCCGTGCCGGTCAGGATCAGCCCGTCCAGAAAGGCTTCGCCGCGCTCTCTGGCCTGGGCGAGATCCGCCCCCCAGATGATAGCCAGCGCCAGGTTGGGGTCGAAGTCCATGGGAATCTCGTAGGGTTCGCCGTTAAGCGCCGTCGGCACCTGGGTCGAGACGCTGAGCCAGGGCTCGGGCTTCCAGCGGAACTGCTCTATGCGGCCCAGGCACGGCGTGAACCTGTCTGCCGGATCCTCGGCGATGATGCGGTATTCGATGCCCACGCCGTCGAGCCGCACATCGTCCTGAGCGTAGCCCAGGGGCTCGCCAAGGCCCAGACGTATCTGCTCGGCGATGATGTTTACGCCCGCGTCCGTGCCAGCTTGGCCGCGCAAACGGGAGATGACGCCGGACACGCCGTTCTCCACCTGGATGCGCGTGTTCACTTCCATGAGAAACGGATCGCCCTTGGGGGTCACAATCCACTCCCAGGTGCCGACGTTGTCATAGTGGACGGCGCGCGCCATATTCACGGAATGGCTGGTTATGGCGTTGAGCACGCCTGCCGCGTCAAAGGCATAGCCGATGCTCGCCGGGTCGAAGCCGGGCGCGACCTCGATGCGCTTCTGACGGCCCAGGCTCTGCACGGAGCAGTTGCGTGTGCCGAAGTGCACGGCGTTGTTCCCGCCGCGCTCCGCCGCCACCTGCACCTCCAGATGGTTGAAGTCGAAGATGCGCTGTTCGATGAGCACGCCCTCATCGCTCAAATTGCGCTTGGCGTAGTTGCGGATGCGTCGGTACACGGAGCGGAAGGTGTCGAGGTCAAAGACCTCCTCGATGCCCATGCCGCCGCCGCCAGCGCTGGCCTTCACCAGCACGCAGCCCTCGGCTATGCCCTGCTCGGCCTGGAAGGCAAAGATGGTCTGCGCCAGCTCCACGGCTTCCATCTCATCGAAGATGGGCCTGTCGGACCCAGGGATGGTGGGCACGGAAAGGGAGCGGGCAAGCCGCTTGGTGTTGATCTTGTCGCCCAGGTCGCGGATGACGCTCCACGAGGGCCCGATGAAGATGAGCGGCCTGTCGCGCGTTTCCGCCCTGCGGGCGAAGCGGAAGTCCTCCGCAAAGAAGCCGTAGCCGGGGTGCACGGCTGTGGCCTGGCAGGCATCGGCCACGGCGAAGATTTCGCTGGCGTCCTGATAGGAGCGGATGCGCCGGATGCTGTCCGGTCCGCCCAGCTCGCGCGCAAGGCGCACATGCCCGGAGGCGGCGTCGGCTTCGGTGTAGACGCACACGAAGGCATGCCCGAGACCGGCGCAGGCCTTGAGAATCCGCATGGCGATTTCGCCGCGGTTGGCGATGAGAATTTTGTGGCGCGCCACGGTACCCAGGCGGCTATCCAACTTCGCGCTTGGCTTTGCGGAGCTCAATGAGCCGCTTCTGCACCTCGAGCACAAGCTTGTCGAGCTTGATTTCCTGGCGGCGTTCCATGGCTTCGAAGTTGCAGCCGATGACGCCCTCTTGCAGCACGCGCATGACCTTGCCCTTAAGGTCACCCAGGAACAGGCGCTTGTTCAGAAGCAGGTCGAAGGAAAAGATCATGCCCAGACTGTAGTTCCGGGGCTTATCGGCAAAGGCGAAGCCCAGGGCGCTGATGTCGCTTACGGAAAAATCCTGAGGACCGGCCTGTGTGATGACACGCACGTCGAGCCCAGGCACGCGGGTGCGGAAGGCTTGACGCAGCTTGTCGTCATTGTCCATCTGAATTTCGAATTCCATAACATCCTCGCACGCTTTCAGGTCAAACCGTCCACTTACGGCATTAGGGCAAGAAAATTCTACTTCCCGGAAACGCGTTTTTCCAGCACGAATTCGACCCTGCGGTTTTGGGCCCGGTATTCATCCGTGGTGTTCGGAAACAGCGGGTTCAAATCCGCCAAGCCTGTGGAAGTAAGCCTCTTGGGCTCAATGCCCATCTGCATCAGCAGGCGCAGCACATTGACAGCCCGCAGGGAGGAAACCTCCCAGTTGTCGCGGAAGCGCGAGCCCGCCGCAGGCACATGATCGTCCGTGTAACCGCGGATGTTGATGGTCTGATCCGGGTGCTGGACGAAGAAATCCTTCATCTCCATGATGATCGCCTTGCCCTTTTCGGTCAAGGTCACTTCGCCGGGAGCGAAGAGCACATCCCCGGGGGCGCGCAGGGTGATGACGCCGTCCTCAAAATTAGCGCCAACCAGTCCCTCCAGCCCTTTTTTGGTCTGCAGGTACTTCACATCGGAAAAGACCTTCTGCTGCGCAATCATAATCTGCTTCTGCATCAGCACCTGATCCAGAATGATCCCGGCTTCCTCGCGGCTGATGGTGCTGGTGGCAAGCTTGCTTTCCTTGCCCCCGAGAGCCGCAGTGACTGACTGCAGGGTGGATTCGATCTTGCTCGTATCCGGGTTGGACATGGCGTAGAGCATGATAAAAAAAACCAGCATGAGCATGGTCAAGTCGGAAAAGGTCATCAACCATTCGAGGGAATCGCCTTCGTCTTCTTCGTCCTCGATTTCATATTCCTCGGACATGGCCTATCTCCCCCTCCTCTCCCGTGGTGCCAGGAAAGATGACAACTTCTCATGCACCAGCATGGGATTGTTGTTTTCGAGGATGCACTTGGCGCCCTCGAAAATAATTTCCAAGTGCAGCACCTCCTGCAGGGTGCGCGCCTTCAGCTTGGTGGCGATGGGCAGAAAGATGACCGTGGCCAGAACGGAGCCGTAAAAAGTGGTGATAATGGCCACGGCCATGGCCGGGCCGATGCTTTTTGGATCGTTGAGGTTGGCCAACATTTCCACCAAGCCGATGAGCGTGCCGATCATGCCGAAGGAAGGAGCAAGGCTGCCGAGGCGCTTGAAGACTTCCTCGCCGATCTTGTGCCGACGCTTCATGGAGGTGATCTCAATGGCCAGGGTGCTGCGGATGAGGCCGGGGTCGGCGTTGTCGGCGATGAGCTGGCAGGCTTTTTTGAGCACCATGTTCTCGGTTTTCACGTGCTCAAGAGCGATGAGGCCTTCGCGGCGGCTGATTTCCGCGATCTTGACCATGATGTTGACCACCTCTCGTTCCTTGACCTTGCGGGAGGCGAAGGCCTTAAACCCGGCGCCCAGGGCCTGGCTGACTTCCTCGAAGGGAAAGGCCACGAGAATGGTGCCGAAGGTGCCACCGAAGACGATCATCACCGAAGGCATGTCGACAAAAAGACTCAGGTCGCCGCCCATGATGATGGCGACCACCACCAGAGCCAGACCAGAGATGAGTCCGATCAGTGTTGCGAAATCCATATGGCGCGCCTTCCCTGGCTTGTAATGTGATGCTCGGATGCGGTAAGGATCAGCTGCAACCGCCACCCAAACCGCCGGAAACCACGTGAACCATCAAGAAACCATCGGCCACGCTGCCCGACTCATACGCGATAAACTAGGGAATATTCAAGCAGGAACCTGGGGCCTCGTTCTGGGCTCCGGGCTCACCCCCGTGGCCGACGCCATCGAACAGGCCGTGGACATTCCCTACGCCGACATTCCCGGCATGCCATCCTCCGGCGTGGCCGGGCACGGCGGTTTTCTGCGCGCGGGACGCCTGGGCAGCCGCCCCGTGCTGGCCATGTGCGGCCGCGCGCACCTGTACGAGGGCTTAAGCCCCCAGGACGTGAGCCTGCCGGTCCGCGTGCTGGGCTGCCTGGGCGCGGGCACCGTTGTGCTCACCAACGCGGCGGGCGCGCTCAACCCGCTGTTTGAGGCCGGCACCCTCATGCTCATTGCCGATCACATCAATATGACCGGCCAAAATCCTCTCACCGGGCCCAACATAGAAAGCTTCGGCCCGCGCTTTCCCGACATGGGCCAGGCCTGGTGCCCAGGGCTCATCGCCGTTGCACGGCGCGAGGCCCTTGGGCTCGGGCTCTCTATCGAGCGCGGCGTCTATATCCAAATCCCCGGCCCGAGCCTTGAGACTCCCGCTGAGACAAGAGCTTATCGGCAACTTGGTGCGGATGCCATAGGGATGTCCACCGTCATTGAGGCCGTCGCCGCGCGGCATATGGGGCTCCGGCTGCTCGGCATAAGCTGCCTGACGAACAAGAACATTCCGGATTGCATGGGAAAAATCACGCATGAAGACGTGCTGAGGATGGCCGGGCAAACTGCCGAAGACATGGCGCGCCTGCTTGTGGCCACAGCCTCCCGGCCGGATGCGGACGCGCAAATGCTGGCGGCGGCACTGGACAGCGGCGCTGTCAGCACATAAAGTTATTCCTGAAACGTACGATACGCATTGCAGACCCGGAGCGCGTTCTTTCCAAACAACCTGCGCCCGCAACAAAAGCAGCTATGAACACACACTTTCGCACCACCGCCATCGCGACACTGACCATTTTGGCAGGCGTTCTGCTCGTCGGCTGCGCCAGCAGCTCCACTTCGTACTACTCCAACATCAAGCGCACGGTGGTTGACGCCAAGGACGACGTGCTGGGCACCAAGCCCACAACCGGGGAATTCTTCAAGGAAGACCCGACGCCAATAACTGACCTGAACTACGACGCGGCCGACACCATGATGGGCCTGTTTCTGCCTGCGATGAACAAGAACTCCCCCATTTACGTGGAGAACTTCACCAACCGCATGAACATGAACGACCAAACGCCTTTCGGTTCGCTTGTGGCCGAGCAGGTGGCCGCCCGCCTTGCCATGCGGAGCTTCAAGATTACCCAGGGGATGCCCAAGAAGCTGCCCGCTGCCCAAACGCCCGATCCGGCCTTGAACAGGGAGGAAAAGCCGAGCACGCCGCAAGAGATCATCGCCCTGGAAAAGGCCGAAAAGGACATGGATTCCCCACCCAGGCCCAGCCTGCTCTCCGGCACCTATCTCATCGCCGGCAAGGTCATCTACATCAGCGCCAAGATCGCCACGCTGGACGATGGGCAAGTCATGGCCGCGCACAGCTGGACCCTTCCCGTGAACAGCAGCACCCGCGCCATGCTGATGTTGCGCGAACATGGCGGCATGACGCCGAACGTGCGCACGGACCTGAGCGGCAACCCGCACAAGATCGCCAATCCGACAGGGCAGCCGCAGAATTACGTAGGACGCGATCTGGTCCGCTAGCGGAACATCCATCCTGCTGCATTCTCCGAAGCAAGTTTGCCGGTTGCCGTCATCCCCTTGGTTGTATAAAAGGGCATCAGCCTTCACACAGCCAAGGAGACCACTCTTGCGCCAAACCGCCCTCGCCTTTCCTTTGCGGCTCCTTTGCCTGTCAGCTTTGCTGCTCCTGCTCTCGGCCTGTGCCGGAGGCTTCGGCCTCGGCCCCAATAGGTTGTCTCCCACACGCATGGACTACAACCTGGCCATTCAGAAATCCAACAACGAGGAATTGCTGCTCAATCTTGTGCGCATGAAGTACTTTGAGCAGCCGCTGTTTCTGCAGGTCGGCTCCGTTGCCTCAAGCTTCAGCTACAACCTCACTGGCGGCGTGGGCGCCACCGTGCCGGAGCACCACAACATAAGCGCCGGTGCGTACAACGTGTACACGCCGAACATCTCCGGGCAGTACAGCGACTCTCCAACCGTCACCTACACGGCTTACCAGGGGCAGACCTATGCCCAGCAATTCCTGGCTGACATGGACTTCGACCGTTTCGTCACGCTCTACAAGTCCGGCTGGGACATCGAATACCTCATGCCGATCCTTTTTGCGCGGTTCGGCGCCATCGACCATATTTACGATTCGCGCACCGGGTTCATGCCGGAACACCACGCGCGCTTCATGAAGCTCACGGAAATAATAGCCCGCATAGATGACCGTGGAGACCTCGACATCCTCAAGGTCAACCTGAACGACAATTCGACCGCCACAGTCATGAGCATGGACTTTCACGACGCCACCGAGGCTGGCACGGTCCAACAGCTCATCGGCTCAGACCTGGGTATCCAGATGAACGCCGACGGGCACTACCACACGACCTTCAAACTGGTGCCCGCGAACATGCTGCGCCACCAGCCCCGAGACGCCGACGGTCTGCCCATTGTTCCCCTGCGTCTGCGCAACTGCCTGCGCGCCATCGACTACATCGCCCAAGGCGTGCAGGTGCCAAGCGACCTGGTGGCAAACCACCGCGCCTACGATTTGCGAAAGCACTTCTACGGCTTGTGCGAAATCAAAGTCACCGCCGAGGAGCCGAAGGACGCCTATGTCGCGGTGAACCATGAGGGCCGCTGGTATTCCATTCAGTCCAATGACAACCGCTCCAAGGAAGTCTTCCAGCTGCTCATAAACATCTTCTCACTCCAGTCCGCCGATCCGCCCAAGAACGCGCCTGTCCTCACGCTCCCGGTTGGCGGCAGCTAAGGGCCGCAGCGCCTGCACAAACGCTTCGACCAGCCCCCTTCCCCCCACAATGGCGTGGGGCCTACTGCGGCCGCGTCTCCAAAACGCTCATCAGCTGACCGCCAACCGGCACAAGCCGGATTTCCTGTTGCTCTCCGGCCGCTCTCCAGCCTCCAGCATGACAATTTCCTTCCTGCGACCACAGGCCCGGCTCCCTTCGGCCTCTCTTAGAAGAAGCACGCTCTCCTACCACATAAGTCCTACAATTTAGGAATAGATGTGAGCCGAGACGGCCACATATTTAAAAAATTCATCATATCCGCGTGTTATAAGCACAACACTCTTGGCAGGGTTCTTGATAGGACACCAGAATGTTGAAACCGAGCGGACAGTTTTCAACTCTGCGCAAGGAACTGCTCAAGTCTGCCGCGAACGGAGCAAGACTCACAGACCTCGCCTCGCGCTGGAAGGACTTGAGCAGCACTGAGCGGCATCCGGCCGCGGGCCTTATCTATGTGGTGGTGAACGCGCTCTACGCAGACATGTTCCAAATGCCACCTTCAAGATTCGCGGCTCTGGAGCACCATCAGATCCACCGAAACACCTTGAGCGTTTTGCGGATGATAAACGCCGCCAGCTTGGGAGAATCTTTCGAGTATAGCCTGGGCCCGGCCGAATTGGCGGATGCCGGGCACCGTTTCCGGCAGTGGGACCTGACACCGCTAATGAATCAAGAAAGGCGGGCTTTGAGTCTGCGTCTCGAATATTACACTGAGGATCTCGACGCGCGGTAGCGCGCCAGCGGAGCGGAATCAATGGAAATGAACATGAAGGAATCAATGCCCGAGGAATGCCGGGGCGTGGACTTCAACCAGGCGGTGGACCGGCTGCCTGGGCATTTGGGCGAGCTGTTCCTGACAGCCGGAGAGCAGCGCCTTGCCGATTTGGACAAAGCCATGGCGTCCGGAAATGCCCCCGCAGTGATGGATGCCGCGCATTCCCTCGCAAGCATCACCGGCCTTCTCCCCATCCGGGAATTGGAAGTCTACGCCCGGGAGATCTATGCGGCTGGCGAAAGAAATGAACTTACGACAGCAAAAAACGCTCATGAGCGGCTGGATATTGTCATGGGCTGGGTGCTTGCACGGTTGCGCATCCGCGGGACAGCGCCCAATGCGTCCTGACGATTTGCTTGTTGCTGGGCACTTGGGCTATGCGGAGAGAAGGACTCATGTTCTTCCAACGCCACAGCATCAGCCAAGAAACAATCGAGGAAACTCGTGATCAGAATCTGCATCATTGATGATGACGAATTCTTCGCCCGTCTTCTGGCGTCGCTTCTCTCCGGCCCCGAGGTGGAGACGACAATCGCGGGCGACATGGCGCAAGCAAGCGGCCTGCTGGCCGAAACCGATTTCGACGTGGTCTTCCTGGATGTGCGCCTGCCCGATGGCAATGGTCTTGATCTTGCGCCAAGAATCAAGGAGCAGCCCTCGGCGCCGGAGCTCATCATCATGACCGGCCTGGGCGATCCTGATGGCGCCGAGCTGGCCATCCGCAGCGGCGCCTGGGACTACATCCAGAAAACCGGCACGCCGGAGGGGTTGCAGCTTTCCTTCAAGCGCGCGCTCGAATTCCGGCGCAACAAGGAGTCCTCGCTGCCGGTGGAGCGGCGGGGCATCGTCGGACAAAACCCACGGCTGGCGGAGGTCATCCGCCAGATGGCCACGGCGGCACGCAGCTCCGCCAACGTGCTCATTCTGGGCGAAACAGGCACAGGCAAGGAGGGCTTTGCCCGGGCGGTGCATGCCAACAGCCCCCGCAGGAGCAAGAACTATGTCGTGGTCGATTGCGCTTCCCTGCAGGAGGCTCTTGTGGGCAGCGATCTGTTCGGGCACCGCAAAGGGGCTTTCACCGGAGCAATTTCCGACAAGGCGGGCGTGCTCCAACGCGCTGATGGCGGCACGCTGTTCCTGGATGAAATCAGCGAGCTTTCCCTTGAGCTGCAGAAAAGCTTTCTGCGCCTGCTTGAAACCCGAACCTTCCGGCCACTGGGCGACACGCGCGAGGTGCGGCTTGATTTCCGCCTGATTTGCGCCAGCAACAGAAGCCTGACCGACATGGTGGCGGCGGGCACCTTCCGCGAGGACCTGTACTACCGCATCCGGGCCGCAGTGCTGCAACTGCCGCCCCTGCGCGAAATCGGGGACGACGTTCTGCTCATCGCCGCGCACCACCTGGAGCGCATTTGCCGCGACAGCGGCCTGCGCCCCAAGGCGCTGTCCAGCGAACTCAAAACGTTCTTTCTCGAATACGGTTGGCCAGGCAACGTCCGCGAGCTCATCCACGTTCTGGAGGCCATGGTCGCCAGCGCGCCGGACCATGAAATGCTCGTGCCCGCTCTTTTGCCGCAGGAATTGCGCATCCAAATGCTGCGCACCCGCGTAGGGAGGACCGGTGGCCAAGATGTTTCATGCGTTCAGGAACAACCGCACTCCGCAGGCCCGCTGGGCAGCTGGAGCAAATACAAGAAGCAGGAGCAGGAGCGTGTGGAGCTGGCTTATCTGGATGGCCTGATCCAGGAATGCGGAGGTGATCTTAAGCGTGCCCTGGGCATTTCCGGTCTGAGTCCCTCACGTCTTTACGGGCTTCTCAGCAAATATGGCCGCACCCTTGGCGCACGGTCTTCCAACCGCTATCGCGGAACGCCACGGGAGGAAGACGCCTAGCCATGCGCCGTCACGCGCCAGCATGCAGAGAAGGCACAAGGTAATAACATTTCCCGGACGACTGGGATGTTGAGGAAGTGGTGGCTTCGCGCATCCCAGAAAGGCCCATCCTCATTGCGTCCGGGGTATCCCTACGAGGCGGCGGATAATGACTTCGCAGGCCTCTCCCTGAAAGCCTCCGGCGGGCAGCCAGCCCGCCGGAGGCCCAAATACCGTTGCGGCCAATCCCCTTTGCGACGGCGTCTGAGGAGCATCACATGAAGAACATTTTTTTTCAATCCTTGCGGAACAGCCTCATCACGCTGGTTCTTCTCGCCGTATTGCCCGCTCTCGCCGTCATCCTCCACTCCAGCCTGCAAAACCGCGACAGGGCGATAAAAGATGCCCAGGACGAAGCCTTGCGCGTGGTCCAATTTCTTGGCCGCGAGCAGCAGCTCATCACCATGCGCGCGGAACTGCTTCTCTCGCTGCTGTCCCAAATGCCGCAGGTGCAAAACATGGATGGCCGCGCAACCAGCGCCATCCTGCACCGGCTGCGGACCCGCAGCGCCATTTTTGACAACATCATCGCCGCAGACGCCCAAGGACGGGTTTTCGCCTCCGCCCTGCCCCTCGACCGCGCCCCGATCCTCAAAAGCGGAATGCACTTTGACAGCGCGATGGGACAAGACGAATTCACCGTTGGCGACTACGAGCTTGGCCGCAGGGGCGGTGCGCAAGATACGTTGATACACTATGCGTACCCTATTCCCGGCCCCAAGGGAAAAATCATCGGCGTGCTGGCCACGGCCCTGCGGCCGGGCCGCTACGACCGGGTTTTCGATGTCGCCTCCCTGCCTGAAGGCTCGGTGCTGACCCTGGCGGACAAGAAAGGCACCCGAATATACCGCTACCCAGCGGCCGATGCCACAAGTCCCATGGGGCAAAAGCTTGTGGTGGAGATGTGGGACGTCATCAGCGGCGCAAACGCCATCGGCACAACCACTGTGACCCAGACGGACGGTGTGCGGCGTATCGTCGCTTACACCCAGCTGCGCCTTAGGCCCGATGCCGCGCCCTATCTCTACCTTTCCGTGGGCATACCGGAAAAGCAGGCCCTGGCGGGGGCCATCAGCAGCCTGTACCGCGACCTGCTGCTCCTGGCCGGATCCGCCGCGCTCGCCATCCTCGTGGCCTGGGTGGTCGGCGGCATCGTCATCAGCCGTCCCATGGTGAGGCTGACGAAGGTCGCCCGGCGTCTTGGAGAAGGCGACTTGAACGCCCGCAGCGGTTCCCAGGACGACTTCGGCGAACTTTCCCTGCTGGCCAGAACCATGGACGACATGGCCGAGGCGCTTTCTGAGGACATAATGGCCCGCGAAGCGGTGGAGGACGAACTGCGCAAAAGCGAAGCCCTGCTCCGCATGATCCTGAAGGCCCTGCCCGTTGGCGTCTGGATGTCGGACCCGGAGGGCCACATTCTGTACGCCAACCAGGCCAGCCGGAACCTTTTTGGACCGGATGGCGGCGCCGCGCCGGATCCGGCCGCGCTCAAGGCATGGCGGCACGGCACCGGCGAACCGCTGCATCCGCGGGACTTCGTGCTCGCCCAAACCATAGCGGGCCAAAGCCCTGTAGCGAACCAGGTTCTGGAGATTGAATCTCCGACCGGCACAGGGCAGCTCGTCATCAACTGCAGCGCTATCCCCATCCGGGAGGACGGCGGCGGCCTCCGCGCGGTCATCGTGGTCATGGAGGACGTGACGGAGCAGACCCAGCGCGAGCAGGCGCGGGAAAGCATCGAGCACATGATGCGCCATGATCTGCGCAGTCCCCTGGTTGGATTCGTGAGCCTGCCCCAATTGCTGTTGCGCCAGCCGAACCTGACCGACGAGCAGCGCGTTTGGGCGGGCAAGCTGCAGACATCCGCTAACGGGATGCTGCGTATCCTCGACGCGTACCTGAAGCTTTCCCGCATTGAGCGGGGCAACCTGGCGCTTGAAACCGCAGAGACGGACCTTCTCGGTCTGGCCCAGTCCGTGCGGGAAGACCTGGAGCAATTGCCTGCGTTCAAGAACATGCATGTGCTCGTGACCGTTTCCGGAAAACCGGCGGCGGCTGATGCGCGGTTCATCATCGCGTGCGAGCAGACCCTCTGCGCGAGCATGTTCGCCAATCTGCTGAAGAACGCCCTTGAGGCGTCGCCAGAAGCCGACATTGTGGAGATGGACTTCACGGATTGTGGCGACAAGGTCCACATTGCCGTGCGGAACAAGGGCGAGGTACCTCCATCCATCCGCTCCCGCTTCTTCGAGAAGTATGTCACCGCGGCCAAAAGAAACGGCACGGGGCTGGGCACCTATTCGGCAAAGCGCATTGTCGAATTCCATAAGGGCGAGATTTCCCTCGACTGCTCCGTGCCCGGCCAGACCACGGTGAATATAGAGCTCCCCAAGCTGCCCACCTCCGGGGTGACTTGTTGAACGGTCATGCGAAAGCAATGTTCTTGAAGCTCATGATGCTTCTGCTGGGCTTTATTCTGTTTGTGCTCTGCAAACCGGCGGAGGGCGCGCAGCAGGAGGACACGGCCAACGCGACGCAACCGGTTGCGGGCTCCACCTGGACCGAGGCGCATACCGGCATGATCTTCAGATGGGTTCCCGCAGGCTGTTTTCTCATGGGCAGCCCAAAGGGCGAGCCTGGGCGCAACCAGGACGAGGGACCGCAGCATGAGGTTTGTCTGAAGGGCTTCTGGATGGGACAGACTGAGGTCACAGTCGAGCAATGGCGAAAGGTCATGAAGTCAGATCCATCGCTCATAAAAAATGGGGACAACTATCCGGTGGACATGATCTCGTGGGCCATGGCCAAGGAATACGTCCGCCGCCTGAACCACTTGACAGGTGACGGCTTTGCGCTGCCCACAGAGTACGCCTGCCGGGCTGGGACAAGGACGCCCTACGCTTTCGGTGATGTCCTTGAACACGACGAAGCGACATTCGACAAGCGTTTCAGCCTGCCGGCGCAGCAGGTGAAACCACGGCGCAAGCCCCGGCGCAAGACAACCAAGCCCAGGGTCCGCTCTGGCATGTGCACAACGGCCGTCGCCAGCTTTCCGGCCAACGCATTCGGCCTGTACGACATGCACGGCAATGTTTGGGAATGGTGCGATGATGTATACGATCCCAAGTACTACGCAAAGTCCCCACACGATACCCCGCGCAACGCGGCGGAGGGCCCCTCCCGGGTTCTGCGCGGCGGCTCCTGGGTGACCAAGGCCCAAGCCCTGCGCTCCGCCAACCGCAGCGGCGCGTGGCCAGACCTGCGTACAGCCTTCTACGGCTTGCGGCTGGTCCGCAACGCGCCCCAGCCAGACGCCGCCGCGCCCTTGCGCCCGCACTGATGTCCCCTCCCCCTTGGTCTCCACGTCTGCCAACCGGCGCAGGCTCTGCACACTTTGACGCTTTGACGCCTGTGCTCCTCTCCCTCAGGATTTAGCCATTTTTGCCGAACGGCGCGCACGGCATCCCCCGCCAGGAGTTTTGCGGCGCGGCAACGTCTGCTTTGTTAGGGAGCCACGTGCAGCGCCACGGTTACCTCCCTGCGCGGCGGCGCGAAACTGGCATTCAAGGAACACTGCGCAAGCCACAGCATGAAGACAGCAGCGTTGATTTGTGCTTTTTTCCCGCTGCTGCGGCGCAGTTCCAACGTCAGAGGGCTTTTCTGGGGCCCCCGTATGATATAAGAGAAGTCGTGGAGGTCATCCGCACGGCCAACGGCCTTTCTCTTTTGGACCGCTGGATGCGCAGGCACAGGCTGCGGGAAAACGTTCTGACGAACAACATCGGCACCTGGGGCGCTGCGTTTTGGAATGCCGCTTTTTCAAAGAATTTGACAGACTTCACGTCTCTCAAGACTGTGCAATTTCATGAGAAGACACCGCCCGCACCTGAAGCCTGATTCCAAGCTCCGCCTTCGTTTGCGGCGCTTCGTTCAGGCCCTGGGGCGGCGCACTGACGGACGACGCATCAGCCAATACTGAAACGAACGGAGGATTCCATGAACGCTCACCGCATTTTCGCATTCGCCATCACCCTTGGCATCGTTGCGATCCTTGGGGCCGGCTGCGCAAAAAAAACCATCGATGTGATGCCTGACGGAGCCACGAAATCCGACCGGTCCGACAAGGACACGAGTTGGCAGGACAGCAGCGCCGCCCAGGAGCCGCAGACCCGCAATCTGGCCGAGGACCAGCTCCGCGCGCAGCAAATGGCCCAGGCCCAGAGCGAAGTCGGCAACATGATTTTCTTCCCGTTCGACTCCTATGAACTGGACCAGACGGGCAAGGACGTGCTGACAGCTAAGGCCGAGTCGTTGAAGAAGTATCCGCAGTTCACCATCAACATTGAAGGCCATTGCGACGAGCGCGGCACGAGCGAATACAACCTGGCCCTGGGCGAGCGCCGCGCCAAGGTGGCCCAGGAGTACTTGAATCAGCTGGGCGTGCCCGCCACGCGCATGAACATCGTCAGCTTCGGCAAGGAGCGCCCTTTCGTTCAGGGGCATGACGAAGCCGCCTGGGCGAAGAACCGCCGCGACGAGTTCAAGATCATCGAATAACGCGACTAGACCACTCGGGTCCGCCGTGGTCACCACGCCACGGCGGGCCCTTGCCCAGGCACCGGGGGCAACGCCCGCCCCGCCTGAGGCTGCCGCCGCGAACGACGAGGTCCGGACGCCGTCATCCTGCACAATCAGCAAGGAGCCCCCGTGTCGCCAACAGCCATTCAAGTCGTGGGCGCCACGCTGTTCGCCTTGGCTATTCTGCACACCTTTGCCACAAAGTCCTTCGAGCACATGGCGAGCTTACGCCCGGCCCATGCGGGGCTGTGGCATCTGCTCGGCGAAATTGAAGTCGTGTTCGGATTTTGGGCGCTGCTGCTCATGCTGACCATGTTTGCGCTTGAGGGCCAGGAAAAGACCATTGCCTACATCGATGGCCGGGATATGACGGAGCCGCTGTTCGTCTTCGCTGTCATGGTTGTGGCCGGAACGCGGCCAATCCGGCAAACGGCCACCAGAGCAGTTCTGCTCGTCGCCAAAATCCTGCCCACGCCGGGCAGCACCAGCTTCTACTTCGCGGTGCTCGCCCTGGCGCCCTTGCTGGGGTCCTTCATCACCGAGCCCGCGGCCATGACCCTTGCGGCAATGATGCTCTCCGAGCGCATCTTCGCCCGCCCTGTCTCAAACCGCCTCAAGTACGCCACGCTGGGCGTGCTCTTCGTCAATGTCTCCATCGGCGGCACCATGACGCCCTTTGCCGCGCCCCCCGTGCTCATGGTTGCCGGTAAATGGGGCTGGGACAGCGCCTTCATGCTCTCGACCTTCGGCTGGAAGGCTGCGGCCGCGGTCGGCCTCAACGCCCTGGGCGCAACGCTGCTTTTCTACAAGGAGCTTGCCGCGCTGCCCATTTCCGCAGGCAGCGGCAGGCCCCCGGTGCCCCTCGGCCTGGTGCTGACGCACATTGCCTTTTTGGCAGGCGTGGTGGTCTTTGCGCACCACCCCACGATCTTCATGGGCTTGTTCATGTTCTTCCTCGGCGTGGCGGGAGCCTACCAGCGCCATCAAGACAGATTCATCCTGCGCGAGGGGCTGCTCGTCGCCTTCTTCCTCGCCGGGCTGGTCATCCTGGGCGGGATTCAGCAATGGTGGCTCAAGCCGCTGATGCTCAGCCTGGAGCCCGAATCCGTGTTCTACGGCTCCGCCCTGCTCACGGCCTTCACTGACAACGCGGCGCTGACGTATCTGGGCTCGCAGGTGGAAGGCCTTTCCGACGCCTTCAAGTATGCCCTTGTCTCCGGCGCGGTCACCGGCGGCGGCCTCACCATCATCGCCAACGCGCCCAACCCGGCGGGAATTTCCATTCTGCGCGGGCATTTTGAGGATTCCGCCGTTAATCCCTTGGGACTCTTCGCCGCAGCCCTGGCTCCAACATGCGTCGCCGTGCTGGCCTTCCAGTACCTGTAGCGCGCCTGGCCAAGATGACGAAACGCAGGACGCGCACGGTTCGCCAAACACTCTTCCATTGCGGCCCAAGTTGACGGGCGTTGCCGGGTCTTGTACTTTCCCTGCCATCATTTCGGTCTGGGGGAACGCCCGGACCTGCGCACCTCTGCAAGGATGAGAACATGTCCGCCACCGCTTCCGAGTCAAGTTCGCTTTTTGAAACATTCTTCCAGGCCGAGGCCCGGCTGTTCCTCCTGGCGGGCATCCGCATCGCCCTTTCCGAGGACGGCAAGGACCTGACCAGCCTGGGCATCTTCACCGACAAGGATCTCGCCACCGCGCACATCATCGCCAAGGACAGCGCGGTCATCGCCGGCTTGCCGCTCATTCCGCTGATTCTTGAATTCGCAGGCTGCGAGTTCCAGCATATGCTGAACGTGGACGAGGGCGACAAGGTCTCCCCGGGCACGCTTGTCGCGGCCATCCAGGGTCCGGCCACGCACCTGCTGCGCACCGAGCGCATCATCCTGAACTACCTGTGCCATCTTTCCGGCATCGCCACCCTGACGGCCAAGTACGTGGACGCCCTCAAGGGCACGCGCACAACGCTGCTCGACACGCGCAAGACCCTGCCCGGCCTGCGCTACCCCGAAAAGTACGCCGTGCTTGTGGGCGGGGCCAAAAACCACCGCCTCAACTTGAGCCAAATGCTCATGGTCAAGGACAACCACGCCGACCGCGCCGGGGGCATCACCCCGGCGGTGACGAAGCTGCGCGCGGCCTACGGCGCGGAGTGCCCCCCCATCGAGGTGGAGTGCCGCAACACTGCCGAGGTGGACGAGGCCGTGGCCTGCAAGGTCAGCCGCATCATGCTCGACAACATGGACCTGGAGCAGATGCGCACGGCGCTTGCCCGTGTTCCCGCCGGCATCGAGACGGAAGTGAGCGGCGGCGTGAATTTGGAGAACATCGCGGCCATCGGCGCCGTCGGACCGGACTTCGTCTCCGTGGGCCGCATCACCCACTCCGCCCCGGTGGCGGATTTGAGCATGCGCATCAGCACCTTGGAATAAGCCCTTAGCCCTATAAAAACTGCCCAACGCAGAGGAACAAGGACAGCAGCATGACGACCCCGAATGAGCGCATTGAGGCCGCGCGCGCCAAGTACGGCAGCCGGTTGGCCATCTTGGGCCACCACTACCAGTCCGACGCGATCATCCGCCACGTGGACATCCAGGGCGACAGCCTGGAGCTGGCGCGCAAGATCGATGGCCTTTCCGCCGAACACGTGGTGTTCTGCGGCGTGTATTTCATGGCCGAGTCCGCCGCCGCGCTGGCCCGGCCCGGACAGAAGATCCACATCCCCGACGCCAGCGCCACCTGCCCCATGGCGGATATGGCCCCGGCGCAACGAGTGGAGGACGTGCTGAACGAGCTGCGCAGCCAGGGACGGCTTGTCATTCCCCTGGCCTACGTGAACTCCAGCGCGGAGGTGAAGGCCATCTGCGGGCTCTATGGCGGCAGCGTGTGCACCTCCGCCAACGCCAAGGTCATGCTCGAATGGGCGCTTGGCCAGGGAGACGCCGTGCTCTTTCTGCCGGACAAGCACCTGGGCGCCAATACCGCCAATCAACTGAACCTGCCCACAGGCGAACGCCTGCAAGTCTCCCTGCGCCAGGGTCGCCCCGCAGTGGACCCCAAAAAAACCGCCTATGCCCGGCTGCTGCTTTGGCCCGGCTCTTGCGCCATCCACCACATGCTGAAGAAGCAGGACGTTGAGGCCATGCGCAAGGCCATGCCCGGCGTGCGCGTGGTCGTGCACCCGGAATGCTCCCCGGCCGTTGTGCGCGCGGCGGACAGCGCAGGCTCCACCTCGCACATCATCCGCTACTGCACAGAGGCCAAGCCCGGCGCGAAGATCGCCGTGGGCACCGAGGAGAACCTGGTGCTGCGCCTGGCCGCCCGCTTCGCCCCGGAGAAGACCATCGTGCCCCTTAAGACCGTGCGCTGCAGCAACATGGCCAAAACCACGGAAGACCGCCTGGCCGACCTTCTGGACAATCTGGAGACAGCGACGCCCATCGCCCTTGCCGACGATGTGGCCGAGTATGCGCGGGTGGCGCTCACCCGCATGCTGCAAATCTGCTCGTAAGCGCACACGCGGGCTGACCAACGCCGCCAGCCAAAGGATCGTCATGAATGATTTCCGTTTGAAGACCGACGTCCTTGTCGTTGGCTCCGGCATTGCCGGTTCCGTCACCGCCCTCACCCTGGCTGAATCCGGCGCGGACGTGACCCTGCTTTCCGCCGGGGAAGACCTTTTTGCGGGCAACACCCAGCTGGCTCAGGGCGGCATCGTCTTCCACTCCGTGGACGACAACCCAAGCATTCTGGAAAAAGACATCCTCACCGCCGGCTGGAAGCAGAACTACCTGCGCGCCGTTCGCTACTTATGCCACAAGGGCCCGAAGGTCCTCCAGAAAACACTCATCGACTCCTACCACGTGCCCTTTGCCCACCGCGATTCCTCGGCCTGGTACTTCACGCGGGAGGGCGGCCACAGCGTGGCGCGCATTCTGTACGCAAAGGACCACACCGGGCTGACCATCATGGAGCAGCTCACCAAGGCCGTGGCGGCATGCCCGAACATCCGCGTGCTGACCAAGCGCACGGCCATCGACCTTTTGACCACGCACCACCATGCAACGCACCTGGACTTCAAGTACAACCTCTCAAACCAGTGCGTCGGGGCCTATGTTTTCAACGAAAACCTGGGGCAGGTGGAGATCGTGCTGGCGGACTTCACCGTGCTGGCCACGGGCGGCGCCGGGCGCATTTACCTTAACAGCACCAATTCCAACGAAGCCATCGGCTCCGGCCTCTCCATGGCCAACCGCGCCGGGGCCAAGCTGCACAACCTGGAATACGTGCAGTTCCACCCCACGGCCTTCTATCAGGGGGCGCGGCGCTTCGAGCGGCGCTTCCTCATTTCGGAGGCCGTGCGCGGTGAAGGGGCGCGGCTGGTGAACAGCAAGGGCGAGCCCTTCATGGCGCGTTACGATCAGCGCGCCGACCTGGCCCCCCGCGACATCGTCACCCGCGCCATCATGGCCGAAATGCTCCGCACCGGCGAGGACTGCGTGTACCTGGACACCACCAGGGGCATGCACGACGAGGTTTCCGAGCGCTTCCCCACCATCTACAGCAAGTGCATGGAGCACGGCATCGACATGCGCACCACGCCCATTCCCGTGGTGCCTGCGGCGCACTTCTTCTGCGGCGGTATTCTTGTGGATACGCGCGGACGCACCACCCTGGAGCGCCTGTACGCGGCCGGGGAGTGCACCTGCACGGGCGTGCATGGGGCCAACCGCCTGGCCAGCACGTCACTGCTTGAGGGCATGCTTTGGGGCTACAGCACCGGGCAGGACATCGCCAAACGGCTGGGCTCCAAGTGGCG
>Ga0209373_10002153_pt1 | contig 20515 bp, 20 predicted proteins | sample Higcelweek5metaG_FD_187173 | JGI IMG/M metagenome (GOLD analysis project Ga0209373, IMG submission 187173) | Freshwater pond sediment microbial communities from the University of Edinburgh, under environmental carbon perturbations - High... | ecosystem: Environmental > Aquatic > Freshwater >... | reverse complement strand
GCCCATCATGCCCTGGCGCGACCTGGACCGGGAACGGGCCGAGGCGGCGCTGGACGCGCGCGATTACGTGATGGCTCAGCGGTTCTATGAACAGCGGGTCCATGACGAACCCGACGATATGCTGGCGCATTACCGTCTGGCGGAAATCTATGAAAAGGTGGGTCGCCGACAGGATGCCGAACGCCAGTACAAGGTGGTATATGATGCCGGCGAAGCCGACCCGTTGCCCTTGCCGGGCGGGGTACAGGGGGAGCCGATGGCACAGGCGGCCTGGAAACAGATCAACCGCATCCGATCAGGAGGGGCGGCAACGACCGGCCCCTGAAATCGCCATTTGGCTGCCGGAAAAAGGCGATACTACCTTAATTGTTTGCGCTGGCCCGCTTACTCTGCCGCAATGGCCGGGGCCATGTCCTGCAGGTGCTGGCTATCATTGCAGGCATGCTGCCTGGCAGCGCCCACCATATCCTTGATCATGGAAACGCAACGACCGCATTGCGGGGTCTTGCCACAGGCCTTGAATACCGAAGCGACGCTTGACGCACCATTTTCGACGGTGCGGCGCACGGATTTGCAGTTGATGGCGTTGCAGATACAAACGTACATGCCATTCCCCAGCCTTACTGGCACTCTGTCAGCGACAATGACGGATAGTTACTGCAAATCACTCTCATCGGCAAGCAGATTCTTCCCGCTATTCCGGGTACAGCCTCTCCGCAAGGGAGCATTCAATTTTTCTCTTATCGAATTGGTATAAAATTATGGCATTACCCTCGCAATCAAAACGAGGAACGAGCATGTTGAACAATACGCCGATCACGCGCAAAATATTGATACTTGTCGTTTTGGCGATAATGTTTCCATTAGGAATTATTGGTTACAGTTTAGTTAATTTGCGCGGAACTATGTATGATGAGCGCCAAAAATCCATTCAAAATGTTGTGGATGTGGCTATCAGTATTGCAGATTATTATAATAAGGAAGTTGCGGCTGGCCGTTTGACCCTTCCAGACGCGCAGATTCGGGCCAAGGACTCCATCCGTGCCTTACGGTTCGCCAAAAGCGATTATTTTTTCGTCTATAATGTCAATGGCATCACCGAGGTACATGGCACCAGGCGGGAATTGGAAGGCAAGCAGCGTATCGACGAAAAGGATGTCGATGGTTTTGCCTTCCTGCGGGACCAGATTGAAAAAGCCCAGGCTGGCGGTGGCTTCACCACCTATCGCTTCACCAAATCTGGTGGCGGCAGTGCAGCGTTTGAGAAAATTTCTTATAACGCGCTGTTTGCCCCCTGGAATTGGGTGATCGCTTCGGGCGTTTATGTCGATGACATTGAGGTCTCCTTCCAGGAAGAGGTTTATCAGGCAGCGCTGGTTCTGCTCGCCGTGGTCGTGCTGATGCTGGGTGCCTCGCTCTATATTGGTCGGGCGATCAGCCGTCCGATTCAGGATATGTCTGGCGCCATGCGCCAGTTGGCATCGGGCGATCTGGCCACAGCCATCACCGGCACCGACCGCCGCGACGAGGTGGGGGAGATGGCCCGCGCCGTGCAGGTGTTCAAGGAGAACAGCCTGGCGATGGACCGACTGCGTCAGGAGAACGAACAAGCGGCGGCCCGGTCGGCACAGGAACGGCGGCAGGCTATGCTGTCCCTGGCGGATGGCTTTGAAACGGAGATTAAGGGCATCGTGGATAGCGTGGTTGCTCAGGCGACCCAACTCCGCGGCACCTCCGATGCGTTGGGCAACGTGGCTTCCCAGTCCACCAGCCAGTCATCCGATGCGCTGCGGTCCGCCAACGAGGCGGGCAGCGGCATTCAGATCGTCGCCGCAGCCGCAGAGGAACTGTCCGCCTCCATCAAGGAGATCGGGGTGGAAGTCACGCGATCCGCTGAAATGAGTGGCCGGGCTGTGGACGAGACGCAGCGCGCCAACGATATCGTTGGCATCCTGTCCAGTGCGGCGGCCAAGATTGGCGATGTCGTCGCCTTGATCAATGCCATTGCCAGCCAGACCAACCTGCTGGCCCTGAACGCCACAATCGAGGCGGCGCGTGCGGGTGAAGCCGGCAAGGGCTTTGCGGTTGTGGCAGGAGAGGTAAAAAGTCTGGCCGGCCAGACTGCCCGCGCCACGGAGGAAATCGGCGCTCAGATCAGTACCATCCAGGGGGCAACCGGTTCCGTGGTATCGGCGATCGAGAAGATCAGCAGCACCATCATTTCCATCAATCAGGCTTCCACGGCTATCGCCTCGGCGGTGGAGGAGCAGGGTGCGGCCACGCGGGAGATTGCCCGCAATGTGCAGCAGGCAGCCGATGGTGCGCAGGGCGTGATTGAAAATGTCAATGGTGTCCAGCGTTTGGCCGGCGAAACCAACAGCAACGCCGCCCAGGTTCAGGCGGCTGCGGCGGGTCTGCTGGATCAGTCCCAGGCCCTGACCATGGAGATGGACCGCTTCATCGGCGGAATCCGCGCCGGCTGATCGGGGATCGGTGGTGCCCCGTTTGCCCGTTGCCGTTGAGGCTCCGTTGCGCAAGCGGGGCTTGCCATCGGCGGGCTTGTCGAACACAAGCATGGGGCACCACGCCGCAGGTGTGGTGGGAATGTGCTGGGTGGATACATGATCCGGCCCGGTCGTTCGTTGTCCCAGGTCCTCCCTTGAGAGCCCACGTCCATGACGCAAAAATCGACGCTCAGCTATTTCAACTGGTCCTTCGTCTTTACCGTCCTGGGCCTGCTGGCCGGCGGCTATTTGGGTTACAATGCCAGTGGCACGCTGGCTGGCGCGATGGGTACGGCTTTCATCGTCGGCGTGCTGTGCGTTCTGGAAATCTCGCTTTCCTTCGATAATGCGGTGGTGAATGCCACCATCCTGAAGGATATGGATGAGAAATGGCGTCGCCGTTTCCTGACCTGGGGCATCCTGATCGCCGTTTTCGGTATGCGCATCATCTTCCCCCTGCTGATCGTGGCGATCGCCGCCAGCCTGGGGCCCATTGAGGCGGTGACGCTTGCGGTGGAGGATCCGGACCGGTATGCCCAGATCCTGAGCGACGCCCATGTCGGCATCGCCGCGTTCGGCGGCACCTTCCTGTTCATGGTCGGGCTGAAATTCTTCTTCGACAAGGAAAAGGATACCCATTGGGTGGCCTTCATCGAACGCCGTCTGGCCAAGGCGGCCAGCATCGATTCGGTGGAAATCGTCGTGGTGCTGTTGGCACTTTACGGGGTCAGCACCTTCCTGGGCGATGATGCGCGGGAATTCCTGGTGGCCGGTATCCTGGGACTGGTGGCCTTCGTCGCCGTGAAGGGTGTGGCCGGCTACATGGAAGCCAGCCAGGAGGCGACGGACGCGGTTTACAAGTCTGGAGCGGCCTCCTTCCTTTACCTGGAATTGCTTGATGCCTCCTTCTCCTTCGATGGCGTGATTGGCGCCTTCGCGCTCTCCAACAACCTGTTCGTCATTGCCATCGGTTTGGGGGTGGGCGCCTTCTATGTGCGTTCCATGACCATCATGCTGGTGGATAAGGGGACGCTGGCGGAATATCGCTTTCTGGAACATGGTGCCTTCTGGGCCATCCTGGCGCTGGCGATCATCATGTATGCCCAGACCCTGACCCATATTCCCGAGGTGCTGACCGGCCTGATCGGCGCCACCTTCATCGGCCTGTCCTTTTGGTCGTCGGTGCGCCACAACAAGGCCGAAGCACTGGAGCATTGATGGGGGCTGTCACAATCGGCCAGCGTCCATGAAAAAGCCCCGCAGCCGTCATCCGGTTGCGGGGCTTTTTGTTGCGCCGGGTGGATAGGCGCCGTGGAAAAGTAAAAGGCCCGCTGCCTTATTGGCAAGCGGGCCTTGAACTGGTGCGCGTGGTGCCCCGAGTCGGATTTGAACCAACGGCCTACCGCTTACGAAGCGGTTGCTCTACCGCTGAGCTATCGGGGCGCCGTCGCGGTGGCCGTGCTTCTAGCAAAGGGATGGGGGGCTGGCAACAAGGAAAATCAAAAAGCCGGATAAATTTTTCCAATTCCTTGGTTTTTCGGAATTTTCTCCTCCGATCAGGTGCCCCGCCGCTTGGCGCGCGCGGTTGGTTCGGCCTCCAGCGGGTCGTCGGGCCAATAATGGCGGGGATAGCGTCCGGCCAGATCCTTTTTTACGTCGCGGTAGGAGCCTTTCCAGAACCCCGCCAGATCGCGCGTCACTTGCACCGGCCGGTGGGCCGGCGACAACAGGTGCAGCAGCACCGGCACGCGCCCGCCGCCCAGGCGCGGCGTTTCCGCCAGCCCGAACAGTTCTTGCAACCGCACGGCCAGCACCGGTTCCTCGCCTGTATAATCAATCGGGATGCGGTTGCCGGTGGGCACGGTCAGATGGGTGGGGGCATCGGCATTCAGGGCCTGCTGGCTGTTCCAGTCCAGCAGGCCGGTCAAGGCGGCGTGCAGGTCGATGCGGTCCAGGTGGCTGCGCCGCATCGCGCCGGCCAGATAGGGGGCCAGCCAATCCTCCAACGTTGCCAACAGGGCGGCATCGCTGACATCGGGCCAGCGGTCCGGCGCGGCGCGGTGCAGGAAGGCAACGCGGGTGCGCCAGTTCTCCAACTCCTTGCTCCAGGGCAGGCAGGCCAGACCCATTTCCCGGATGCCCTGCAACAGGGCGGGCATCACCGCGTCCGCCGGCGGGTTCTGCAACAATTCCTCTTTCAAAGACAGCGCGAACAGGCGGCGCCGGCGGCGCGCCTTTACCGCCTGTTCGCGGCTGTCCCACTCCACGACGGTTTCCGTCACGATCTGGTTGGCGAAGGCGTCTTCCAGTTCCGCCTGCGCCAGCGGGGCGGCCAGGAAGATGCGGGCATCGCGTCCCTGTCCATCCAGATCGGCCACGGCCAACCAGTCACGGCTGGCCAGCGCATCGGTTGGGTCCAGGGCAGCCCCACGCCCGCCGGAAAGACGGTATTGGCCAGGGTTGCCGGGGCGGCGCTGGGCGATACGGTCGGGATAGGCCAGCGCCAGCAGCAGGCCGGCACCATCATGATCGCTATCCCCCGGCGGCCCGCCCACCTGCCGTTCCAACTGACGGGCCGAATCCAGGGACTGATGCAGGGCGCCGCGATCCACCTCCCCGCTGCGCCCGCGTTCGGCCAGATGGTCCAACCGGGTGCGCAGGTCGGCATCCCGCATCCCGGTGCCACCGCGCAGAATATCCCGCTCCCCGATCAGGGCGGCGACGCGGCAGGCCAGTCGGGTCCGCCCCAGTTCCCGCCCGCGCAGCACCAGATGGGCCAGGCGCGGATGCAGCCCCAGCCTGGCCATGGCTTGGCCGTGCCGGGTGATTCGGTTCCCATCGTCCAGGGCACCCAACTGGCGCAGCAGGTCGCGGGCCTGTGACAGGGAAGGGGCCGGCGGCTGGTCCAACCAGGCCAGTTCGGCGGCATCCTGGATGCCCCATTGCGCCAGTTCCAGCGCCAGCGGTGCCAGATCGGCGCGGGAAATTTCCGGCGGGGTGAAGCCGGCCAGGGCGCGGTCCGCCGCCTCCGACCACAGGCGGTAACAGATGCCGGGGGCCGTGCGCCCGGCGCGGCCTCGGCGCTGATCGGCAGACGCACGCGACGAGCGCACGGTTTCCAGCCGCCCCATGCCGCTGCGCGGATCGAACCGGGCCAGCCGCGACAGGCCGCTGTCGATCACCACCCGCACACCCTCGATGGTCAGGCTGGTTTCGGCGATTGAGGTTGCCAGCACCACCTTGCGCTTGCCATCCGGGGCGGGGCGGATGGCGGCATCCTGGGCCTCCAGCGACAGGTCGCCGTAAAGCGGCGTCACCATCGCGTCGGCGGGAAGTCGTCCCTCGCCCAGCCGCCGCTCCACCCGGCGGATTTCCCCGCTGCCGGGCAGGAAGACCAGCAGGCTGTCTTCCTCTTCGGTGAGTGCCCGGCGGATGGTGCGGGCCACGGCGTCCTCAATCCGCTCCCCGGCATTTGGTTCCATCCAGCGGGTTTCCACCGGATACGCCCGGCCTTCGGAGGTGATCAGGGGCGCATTGCCCAGCAACCCCGCCACCGGCCCGCCATCCAGTGTGGCCGACATCACCACCAGGCGCAGATCATCGCGCAGCAGTGCCTGGCCTTGCAGGCAGAAGGCCAGGGCCAGATCGGTATCCAGGCTGCGTTCGTGGAATTCGTCGAACAGCACGGCGGCCACCCCGTCCAGCGACGGGTCTGCTTGCAACTGGCGCAAGAAGATGCCTTCCGTCACCACCTCGATCCGGGTGCGGACGGATACACGGGTATCCAGGCGGACGCGGTAACCGACGGTGCCGCCCACCTCCTCCCCCAGCATGGCGGCCATGCGGCGGGCGGCCCCACGGGCGGCCAGTCGGCGGGGTTCCAGCATGATGATGCGTCCATCCCCCCGCCAGGGCTGGTCCAACAGGGCCAGCGGTACGCGGGTGGTTTTACCGGCACCGGGCGGGGCCTGCAGCACGGCATTGGGGCTATTGCCCAAGGCGGCCAGCAGGGCGGGCAGTGCCTCGTCAATCGGCAGGGGGGCAAAGCTGGGGGGTGTGGGCGTAGACATGCCCCCATTTAGCCCAAAGGGCGGGTTCAGGCCAACCGCTGCAACTGTTGTAGCAGATCGGCGGGGCGATAGGGCTTGGCGACGAAGCCCAGCGGCCGTGCTCCCGCCATGCGTTCCCGCATGGCGGGAGCATCCACGGCGCTCATGAACAGGCAGGGTATGTCCAGGTGCTGGCGGATTTCCAGGGCTGCGGCGATACCATCCTCTCCCCCACGCAGCATCACATCCATCAATACCAGATCGGGCCGGCAGGTTATGGCGGCTGCCACCGCCTCCACCGCCGTGGCGCAGGTGCCGCAGACAATATGACCGGCATCCTCCACGATGGCGCAGAGACCGAGCGCGATCAGCGACTCGTCCTCACAGATCAGGATTTTCAGGGGTGTGACGATCATCGGCAATCAACGGTCTGGCGGGATGTAGGGACAATGGGGGGCTGTACCCGTTGACAATGGCACACGTTCGCGGATGTAACAGTCAGACTTGGGTCTGACACCCTGTGATTATGCCCTTGGCGATAGAAGGGGCCATCTGTTGCCATCGCACCGGTGCCCTTCGTCGAATTGGCTTAATTTCCACCGGCCGACTGTCTAGTATGGAATTTCGTTCCAATCACCAGCGGGTAGCCGCTTCGCCAATGTCTGCGCTGAAAACCGTCATCGTTCCGATCAACAAGGCTGGCTGGCCGTTCATCGCCCTGTTCGCCATTGTGTCGGCACTGCTGTTCACCTGGTCCGCGGCTCTGGGCTGGATCGGTCTGGTGCTGACCGCCTGGTGCGTCTATTTCTTCCGCGATCCTGATCGCGTGACGCCCACCCGCCCCGGTTTGGTGGTCAGCCCGGCCGATGGCCGCGTGATCATGATCACCAAGGCATCCCCGCCGCCCGAACTGGGCATGGGCGATGTCAAGCTGACCCGTATCTCCATCTTCCTGAATGTGTTCGATGTTCATGTGAACCGTGTGCCGACCGACGGCACGGTGCACAGTGCCGAATATCATCCTGGCAAATTCCTCAACGCGTCCTTCGACAAGGCCAGCGACGAGAATGAGCGCATGTCCATCCGCATGACCCTGCCAGACGGGCGGGAGATGGCGTTTGTGCAGATCGCCGGTCTGGTGGCACGCCGTATCCTGTGGTGGGTAGCCCCCGGCCAACCGCTGAAGGCGGGCGAGCGTTATGGTCTGATCCGCTTCGGCAGCCGTTGCGATGTCTACTTGCCCGACGATGTCGCCCCGCTGGTGGTGATCGGTCAGAAGATGATCGCCGGTGAAACCGTGTTGGCCGATCTTGTCGGCACCGAGCCGCAGCGCGGGGGCGAGGTCCGCTGATGAGCGAGGTGCCGCCGCGTCCGGCTGCCCGTCTGCGCCAGAAGCGGCTCCGGCCGCCGCGGCTCCGTGGCCTGTCCATCAACCGGCTGCTGCCCAACATGCTGACGATGCTCAATCTTGCGTCGGGCATGACGGGTATCCGCTTTGCCATGGAAGGCAAATGGAAGGAAGCGGTGCTGGCCATTGCGGTCGGCGCCCTGTTCGATCTGCTTGACGGGCGAATCGCCCGCATGCTGAACGCGCAGAGCAAGTTCGGTGAGGAACTGGACAGTCTGTCCGATGTGGTCAGCTTCGGCGTGGCCCCGGCGATGATCCTGTACCTCTGGTCGCTGGACGATGCCCGTACCTTTGGCTGGATGGCGGCACTGGTGATGGGTGTCTGTGCTGCGCTGCGGCTGGCACGCTTCAACACCATGCTTGGGGCGGCGGCGGAGAAGCCGCCGTTTGCCTATAATTATTTCACCGGCGTTCCGGCACCGGCGGGTGCCTTCCTGGCCCTGCTGCCGTTGATCGCAACGCTGGAGGTTGGGGAAGGCTGGTTCGACAGCCCGATTCTGGTGGTGCCGTGGACGGTGGGTGTGGCCGGCCTGATGATCAGCGCCGTTCCCACCTTTTCCCTGAAGGGCCTGCGTATCCCGCAGCGCTATGTGGTGTTCCTGCTGCTGGGCGTTGGCATCACGGCGGCTGCCCTGGTCAGTGCGCCCTGGGCCACGCTGACGGTTGCGGGGCTGGTCTATCTGGCCAGTATCCCGTTTTCCGCCAAACGTTATCAGCAACTGGCGACAGAGGCGGCCCGGCTTAAAGGGGAGTTGGACGAGGCGCCGACAGCCGATGCTGCGCCGCGTGATGAAGGGGCTGTTTGAAGCCCCTTCCATCCTGTCAGAATTTGAAGGTCACTGCCCAGACGATGATCGCCACCACACCGAACAGGAAGGCGGCGATATAAGTCTTGTAAGGCACGGGAACCTTTTCTTTTGCCCCTTCACCCCTGCGGGTCTGTTTTGCCTCCTGCTGCGGTTGACGGCCCTGCCGGGCCGGCTTTTCCGTCCGTTCCCGCCCGGCCACCACGGTGGGCCTTGGCCTGGTTCCCTTGTTCGGGTCATGCAGTTCGATCAGGTGCCAGTCGAAATCGGCCAGTGCCTCGTCGCTGGTAAAATCCACCTGGATCAGGCGGACGGGGGCTTTGCCGTGCAACTCCACCGCCGTACGGAATTCCGCCCGTCCCTGCCGCAAATCATCCACCAGGGATAGGGTTTCCCACTTCGTCCCTTTGGGTTTCTGCACCGCGTATTTACGTGAACCATTGGCCAAAGCCCGATCTCTCCCTACTCCCCGGTTTGTAACAGGGCACCGCGCTGGCGCGCGTTGCGGAACGCCAGAAGAAAGTATAGGGCCCCCAGTGCCAGATAAAGAAGGTTGAGCAGCAGAGCTGCCGCCAGATGTCCCCAATCCATGCCCGCACCGGCCATTGCCGCACGCATTCCTTCGAATACATGTGATGTCGGCAGGCCCAAAGCCACCGGCTGCACCCAAGGGGGCAGGGCCGAGACGGGGTAATAAACGGCAGAGATGGGCGCCAGCATAAAGACAGCCATCCAGGCCAGCATTTCCGCGCCCAGCCCGTGTCGTAGGATAATGCCTGAGGTGAGCAGGCCGATCGACACGCCCAGCATCATCAGGTTGGCGAAGAAGGCCGCCAATGGCAGCCCCAGCGAGAAGAGGTTGTAGTCGAACAGGGTGGCGGCGATCACCACCGGCGGGGCCAGACCGATCAGCACCCGCACCAGTCCCATTAATACCAGCGAGACCACCCATTCCCAGGCTCTCAGCGGGCTGACAAACAGATTGCCAAGGTTGCGGCTCCACAATTCCTCCAGGAAGGTGATGCTCATCCCGATTTGGGTGCGCACCAGTACCTCCCAGAGCAGAACGGCGGCAACCAGCACCGAAACCGTATTGTTGATCCAACCACCCTGGCCCTGCAGGAACTGCGACATGAAGCCCCAGACCAGCAACTGCACAGTTGGCCAGTAGCAAAGTTCCAGAAGGCGTGGCCAGGAACGGCGGATCAGGAACCAGTTGCGCAGTACCATGGCCCAGATACGCCGGGCAGAACCCGTCAGAACCGGAGGGCGGCGCGCTGCGGCGTCAGCCCCCGGGGGTGACGGCATCTTTGGGGTATGGGTTGGTTTATCCTGCATGTGGAATTCCGGTTACCCCAGGTGATTCTGCCGGGCAGGAGCAGGATGAACCTGCAGCGCTGCAAAGAAAACGGCATCCGGGCCGGGGGCCTGGATGCCGTTTCCAACGGGTTGCTGAACCGGTCACCGGAACTCCGGTGCCTATTCGGCGACCTGGTTTTCCATCAGAGCGGCGGCCACCAGTTCGTGCCGGTGATCCTCCAGATAGGTAGCGACTGCGCGGTAGATCGCCAATCCCATACCTTCCACGAAGCTTTCGCCTGGGGTGCGGGCGACCATGTTCTCCTGCGCCTCCATCGCCGCGATCAGGCGGCGATAGTCGGAGATGCGGTCACTGATGATCCGGTCCAGGTGACGCGGTGGCAAAAGATGGCCGAACGACAGGATGAACATCAGGTCGGAACGCAGCTTGTCCGGCGCAGGCGCACGGGTCAGCGCCTGATACAGGGCATGACGACCGGCTGGGGTGACGCGATAAAGCTTCTTGTCCGGGCGCCCGTCACCGCTATGCGGCAACATGACGATGTGCCCATCTTCGGTCAACCGGCGCAGCGCGGGATAAATGGATCCGAAACCGGCATCGCTGAAATGGCTGAGCGGCCCCTCCTCAAATTCCTTGCGAATCTCGTAACCAGAGGCGTCGCCCCGGCTGAGGACGCCGAGGCAGAGCGTTTTAACGTCGATCATCATGGACCCTTCCAAAACTGGCGCCACGATAGACAGCCCACATAAGTAGTCAAGATATATAGAGAACCGATATATAGCGGACCGTTAAATATGAACAATAACGGTTGCCATCGTACAGAGAATTACGGCTAACACCCCGATATCAGTCGGAAAAATAGTTAACGACCGGTGTGAATCAAGCGCTGGTGACGAAGAAGCCGCAACCGATTTCAAGGTAGAGTCGCCAATGCGCGGCCCAACCAGCGCAAGGCAGGCTGGATCGCTGCTGCCTGGGTGGGGGTGACATGGGCATCTGTGCGCAGAATGATCTGCGGAGCGGCGCTCATCAGCCGTTCGGTGCGAAACGGCCCCAGTTTTTCGTCCAGATACATAGCCAGACCCATCAGCAGGCCCAGATCGATATCGTCTGCGTCCTTAGGCGAGGTCTTCATGCATTGGTGCAGTTCATGACACAGGGCATGCATGATCAACGCCGTGCGTTCGGTGGTTCCTTCTTCCGTATGGGGCCTTCTGCCGATTTCAGCCATCTCATCCACTCCAGATCAACGCTACTTGCTGATTCGTACGTGGATGAGGGTAAGCAACCAGTTAATACCGTCTGCTCAAAGGCCTATCATTAGGGATAGACTGTTAATGCGATTTAAATGCCCATGACCTGAAGGCATGATTCAGTAAAGTGGTGAACGGCTATGCTTCTGCATGCAGGGTCGGGGCTTGCCTTTTCCTTGCCGATCCCTAAGGCTGTGCCGAGGCCGGATTGGCCATTCCATCTCGTTTTCGGTTGAAGGCCGGTTCATCATAAATGGCCAGCAGCGGCAAATATTATCGCTTTGACGGCCTGTCCATCCTTGTGGTGGATGATAACCGATTTGTCCGCTCCATCATGCTTGCGGTCTTGAAGGCGCTGGGCATCGGCAAGATGATCCAGGCCGAAAATGGCGAGGAGGCTATGGCGGTACTGGAGGTTTCCGCCCAGATGGACGGGGTGGGCAAGGATATCGATATCATTTTTGCCGACCATCTGATGGAGCCAAAGGACGGGATTGAACTGTTGCGCTGGGTGCGCGCGCATGAGAGTGACAAAATCAGGTTTCTGCCCTTTGTGATGATGAGCGGCGATGCCGACGAGGCGGCGGTCCGTCTGGCGCGAGACAGTGGGGTGACAGAGTACCTGGCCAAACCGATGTCGGTGATGAATGTTGCCAGCCGTCTGCTTTCCATTATCGACAAGCCGCGTTCCTTCGTGCGGGCGCCGAATTATTTCGGGCCGGACCGCCGGCGGCAAACGCTTCCCTTCGAAGGGGAGGATAAGCGTCATCTGGGGCCGGAAGATGTGCGGGTAGTGGAAGATGGTGCGCACATGGTTATCGACAGCCAGAACGGTATGGGTGAAAATCCGACAAAACCTGCCGAGGCTCAGGAAACAGACTCGGATGAGGTTGACGATGCTGCCCGGCAGCGAGTGAAGGCATGAACGGCGGCGCCATGAACGACAATGTAAAGCCCGGTCCAGGGCAGCAGCCCCTGGTGGAGATCATCCACCGCCCCAATAAACTGAGGGAAAAGGTTGGCGGGACGGCTGACGGCAAGCCAGGACGCATCGATCCGGCTGCCATCATGCGCGCGACGGCCCATATCGCGCGTCTTTCAGATGCGCATGAAGCGCAGACGAAACTGGACTTGACAGAGTTACAGGAAATCTACCGGCGTGCCTTGGCGGAGCCGCAGAACCGACCGGTCCATTTGAAGCGGATTGTGAAGATCAGCGATGGCATTCTGACGCTTGGCAAGACCTTCGGCTATGATCTTCTGTCGGACTTCGCCCACGCATTGAATCACTTCCTGATTCCCTTGGCAGAACCAAATACGGCCCAGATGCAGGTTGTTGGTCTGCATATCGATGCGATGCAAGTGCTGGTGCGCGAGAATATAAAGGGTGACGGCGGCAGCATTGGTCAGGCGCTGAACAGTTCGCTCTCCATGGCGCGGACGAAGCTGGGGGCCAAGCGCGGCTGACGGATGGCGTGCTCCAGGTTTGGGTGGGTACAAATTTTTTCAATTTATATCCATGGCTTCCCATCGTGATATTATTCGGGCATTAACCTGGGCTTTATGTCGTGCTATGCAGTTGCCATGTCGACCGGGGCCCTGGTGCCGGATAACGGCACCCACCAGATGGTGGTACAGATGTGATGACGAGCTAGCGGTCGAGTTCAATGGAGAGGGCATTGCACCAGCCTTATTATGACAGCATCCTGCTCATAGAGCGGCTGCACCGCCATTTTTTGGAGGTGCTGAAGGTCGAACTTGATCGTCTGGGCGTGCAGGACATCAACAATGTCCAAAGCCTTATCCTTTACAATATCGGTGACGATGAGCTGACCGTTGGCGAACTTACAGCCCGTGGTTACTATCTGGGCTCCAATGTGTCTTACAACGTCAAGAAGATGCACGAGAATGGTTATCTGACGCAGGAGCGTTCCGCGCATGATCGCCGTTCCGTCCGTGTGCGCCTTTCGGAAAAGGGTCTGGCTCTGCGTGACCGTGTATCGGAGCTTTTCGCCCGACAAGTGGAAATGCTGGACCGCAGTGGCATGTCGAACGATGAACTGACCCGCTGCAACGAAACCATGCGCAAGCTGGAACGGTTCTGGACCAATTCCCTTTCCTATGGCGCTTATGGCGCGCCGAGCCTCTGACGGGGCTGGCCGATGGTTGGTCATGAGAAGCCCCCCCTGACGGAGCGTGATGCATTGATCGAGTTCCAGCAGGTTGGATCGATCATCCGCGTCAGCGCCATTGATCCCCGTACCAACACGGAAGTCGTGATCCAGGGGCCGGCCACCGCCGGTCGTGCCGCCTTGGCGCGCAACGCGGTGGCTAAGCTTAATTATATGCTACGAAAAGGAATTGGCTGATCCTTGATTGTTAATTTCATCGTATCTCCTTCTGAAATTCGATTGCCGATTTTGATAAAGATTTTAGGTCAATATTAATTGTTGTTAACTCTTTATTAGTTTGGTTGGTAAAATTATTTGTGGGGGAATGATTTGCCAATTCGGCATTGATTTGGATCAAAATACTTTGAATTTCTTGATATTTTATTGTAAATTAACCATTTGTTAACTATCGAAGGCCCAAATCACAAGGCGTCTGTTTTACTTATCTTCGGGGGAATTCTCCGGGGGAGTTTAAAAATGATCTCCGCTATCGTGAAAAAGCTGTCCGCTGCGCCGATCGGGTGGCGTCTGGGTATGATTGTCGCCGTGTCGATCATGGGCTTGGTTGCCCATACCATTTTCAACACGGAAATGCTGCACCGCCAACTTGTGCAGCAACATAAAGAGCAGGCGCAGATGGCGGTGGAGGGGGCGCTCGCCGTCGCCGGCTATTACGCCGATCTGGAAAAACAAGGTGTGTTGAGCCGGGCAGAGGCCCAGGGTTCCGCCTTGGATTCCATGGGGGCCATGCGTTATGGCGGCGAATATATCTGGGTGAATGATGACAAGGCGCTTGTCCTCATGCATCCGACAACGCCCGTCGTGGTCGGAACCTCGCAATGGGACAGCCGTGATCCTGACGGAACCTATACGTTCCGCGAATTCGTCAAGGCGGCCACGGGGCCTGATCAGAAGGGTTTCGTCTTTTACAAATGGCCGCGCGACGGCAGCGGTGCTTTTGACAAGGTGGCCTTTGTCCAGCAATTGCCGGAATGGGGTTGGATCATTGGTTCCGCCATTTATATCGACGAGATCGAAAATCAGTACCGCAAGGCACTCGTCATAGAATTGGCAATCGTGTCGCTGATTGGCGGTATCGTCTTTCTGCTTTCCATCGCCATCAGCCGCACCCTCAGCCGCCCCTTGCGTGCCCTGACGGTGGTGATGCGCCGGCTGGCCGGTGGTGATCTGGATGTGCAGGTACCGGATACCACCGCAAAGAACGAATTGGGCGAAATGGCAGCGGCTGTTGCGGTGTTCCGTGACAACGCGGTGAAGGCCCGCACCCTGGAAGCTGAAAAAGCCCGGGAGGAGGCCTTCCGCCAGCGGCGCCAGGAAGCGCTGGAAAAGCTGATGGTCCAGTTCAAGGGCCGTGTTTCAAGTCGGCTGGGTACCGTCGCCTCTGCTGCTGCCCAACTGGAGGCGACCTCGGGGGGCCTGAGTGATCAGGCGCGCGAAACCGGGGAGCGGTCGAAACTGGTGGCTGAAGGCGCGCATGTTGCCCGCGACAATGTCGGCACCGTTGCCGCCGCGACGGAAGAACTGACGGCCTCCAGTGCAGAAATCGGCCGGCAGGTGGAAATCACCTCCACCATCACCGGTCAGGCGGTGGAAAAGGCGCACCAGGCCCGCAGCACCGTGGCCGAACTGGCCCAGGTGGTAGAAAGCGTGCAGGGCGTGGTGGGGTTGATCGCCGACATCGCCGCCCAGACCAACCTGCTGGCGTTGAATGCCACCATCGAGGCGGCGCGGGCAGGGGAGGCCGGCAAGGGCTTCGCCGTGGTGGCATCGGAAGTGAAAAGCCTGGCCAACCAGACAGCCAAGGCCACCGACGATATCGCCGGTCAGGCCCGTGCCGTGCAGGGCGCGGCCGGTGATGCCGCCACCATGATGGCGGAGATTGCCGACATCATTGACCGGATCGGTCAGAACTCCGGCACCATCGCCAGTGCGGTCACCCAGCAGGCCGCCGCCACGGCGGAAATCAGCCGCAACGTGCATGAGGCGGCCCGACGCACATCGGAAGTGTCCGACAATATCGCCGTGGTGCGGGAGGGCACACACTTCACCCTCAGCGCCTCCACCCAGTTGCACGGCGCGGCGGGTTCCCTGTCCGAACAGGCCGATCAGTTGCGGGACGAGGTGGCTAAGTTCCTGAACGATGTGGAACATGCCGGCGAACAGGCCGCCTGATGTTCCTGCGGCTCAACTGGTGGCGATGCCCGACATAATCAGGTCACGGTGCAGGGCCACCAACTGTTCGGCACTTTTGCGACCGCCCGGCTGGTACCAGCTACAGATGCCGGTCAGCATGGAGAGGATGGCATAGGCGGTGATGGTCGGTTCATCCGTCCGCAAACTGCCATCCTCCCGGCCCCGGTGCAGAATGCCGGTCAGCAGCCCTTCATAGTCCCGCCGCAACGCCACAATGGCCGCATGGTTGGCGGGTTCCAGGCTGCGCAGTTCCGAATTGGCGATGAAGACCTGTTCGCGCCGGGTGATGTGATAGAGCACATGGAAGGTGATGAAACCTTCCAGCTGTACCTTGGGCGGCTGGCCAGGCGGAATGGCGGCCTTTGCCTCCGCCAGCAGCAGTGTCATATGGTCATGCACCAGATCAAACAGGATATCCTGTTTGTTGCGCACATGATTGTAGAGCGAACCGGGTTGGATGCCCACGGCATCCGCCAGTTCCCGCAAGGTCAGCGCCTCATAGCCCTTCTTGAAAATCAGCGCCAGGGCCGCCTTGCGGATGGCCTCCATGGTCCGGGGGCCGTGGCTGCCGGCGGTGCGGGCCATGGGGTTGCTCCTGCTGTGCGTCGGGTGGCTTTCTTCGGCTGTCAGGGGCTTGGCGTCAAGGCCCTTTGCGCGCATTGTGGGCGGCGCGAGACCCGCGCAGATGCTGGTTGATTTGGCCAATAAAAAAACGTATGACCGTTTTTATAAAAAATCAAAAGCTTGAGGAAACGCCCATGCGCAACAGCCTTGCCCCTTTCGATTTCGGCCTTGGCGAAACGGCGGATGCGCTGCGGGACGCGGTATCGTCCTTCGCGGCGGATGAGATCGCGCCGCGCGCGGCGGAGATCGACCGCACCGACCAGTTCCCCATGGATCTGTGGAAGAAGATGGGCGATCTGGGCGTGCTGGGTGTGACGGTGGAGGAGGAATATGGCGGCGCCGCCATGGGCTATGTCGAGCATATGGTGGCGATGGAGGAAATCTCCCGCGCCTCGGCCTCTGTCGGCCTGTCCTATGGCGCGCATTCCAACCTCTGCGTCAACCAGATCCGCCTGAATGGTAATGCGGACCAGAAGGCGCGCTATCTGCCGGGGCTGGTCAGCGGCGATTTCATCGGGGCCCTGGCGATGAGCGAGCCGGGGGCGGGGTCGGACGTGGTGTCCATGAAGCTGCGGGCCGACAAGCGCGGCGACCGCTATGTGCTGAACGGCACCAAGATGTGGATCACCAACGGCCCGGATGCCGATGTGCTGGTGGTCTATGCCAAGACCGACCCGGCAGCGGGGCCGAAGGGCATCACCGCCTTTCTGGTGGAAAAGAATTTCAAGGGTTTCTCCTGCGCACAGAAGCTGGACAAGCTGGGCATGCGCGGCAGCCACACGGGCGAACTGGTCTTCCAGGATTGCGAAATCCCTGAAGAGAATGTGCTGGGCCAGGTCAATGGCGGCGTGCGGGTGCTGATGTCCGGCCTGGACTATGAACGCGCCGTGCTGGCGGCGGGGCCGCTGGGCATCATGCAGGCCGCATTGGATATCGTCGTGCCCTATATCCATGAACGCCAGCAGTTCGGCCAGCCGATTGGGGAGTTCCAGCTGATCCAGGGCAAGGTGGCGGACATGTATGTCGCGCTGAATTCCTGCCGCGCCTATGTCTATGCCGTGGGTCGCGCGGCGGATGCCAAGCGCATCACCCGCAAGGATGCTGCCGGTGCCATCCTGCTGGCGGCGGAAAAGGCGACCCAGGTGGCGCTGGATGCGATCCAGATTTTGGGTGGCAATGGCTATATCAATGATTGCGCCACCGGTCGGTTGTTGCGCGATGCCAAGCTGTACGAGATCGGCGCCGGCACCAGCGAAATCCGCCGGATGCTGATCGGGCGGGAACTGTTCCGCGAGACGGTTTGAGGCGTTTACCATCTCCGATCTTTCCACCGTCATTCCCGCGAAGGCGGGAATCCAGCAGACGCTCCCAATGGGAGACGGTGGGAGTGTGGTGCCGTCGCTTGGATTCCCGCCTTCGCGGGAATGACGGTGGAATAGGCGTCGACTGTTGATTTCGATCTGAAACGAAATCCTCTCTTTAAGAGGCCCCCCCATGCCCATCCTCCCCACCGCCATCGACCCGCGCAGCCCGGCCTTCGCGGAAAACACCGCCGCCATGCGCACCCAGGTGGATGATTTGCGCACCACCGTCGCCCGCATCGCCCAGGGCGGGGGGGAGAGGGCGATGGCCAAGCATCTGGCGCGCGGCAAGCTCTCCCCGCGTGATCGGGTACGCACCCTGGTCGACCCCGGCACGCCGTTCCTGGAATTCAGCCAGTTGGCCGCATATCAGGTTTATCCCGATGATGTGCCCGCCGCCGGCATCATCACCGGCATCGGCCGGATTTCCGGCCAGGAATGTTTGATCGTCGCCAATGATGCCACCGTGAAGGGGGGAACCTATTACCCGCTGACGGTGAAAAAACACCTGCGCGCCCAGGATATCGCGCGGGAAAACAACCTGCCTTGCGTCTATCTGGTGGATAGCGGCGGGGCCAACCTGCCCAATCAGGATGAGGTGTTTCCCGACCGCGACCATTTTGGCCGCATCTTCTATAATCAGGCCACGCTGTCGGCCAATGGCGTGCCGCAGATCGCCGTGGTGATGGGTTCCTGCACGGCGGGCGGGGCCTATGTGCCCGCCATGGCGGATGAAAGCATCATCGTGAAGAACCAGGGCACCATCTTTCTGGGCGGCCCGCCCTTGGTGAAGGCGGCGACGGGGGAGGTGGTATCGGCGGAGGATTTGGGTGGCGGTGACGTTCACACCCGCATCTCCGGCGTGGCCGACCATCTGGCCACCGATGATGGCCACGCGCTGGGCATCGCGCGGCGCATTGTCGGCAACCTGAACCGGGTGAAGCACCCGGAGATGGATATCAGGCCGGTGCGCGAACCGCTTTACCCGGCGGAAGACCTGTACGGCATCATCCCCACCGATACCCGCAAACCCTATGATGTGCGGGAGATCATCGCCCGCATCGTCGATGGGTCCGAACTGGATGAGTTCAAGGCCAATTATGGCACCAGTCTGGTCTGCGGCTTTGCCCGGTTGTGGGGGATGCCGGTGGGCATCATTGCCAATAACGGCATCCTGTTCAGCGAGAGTGCCGTGAAGGGTGCCCATTTCATCGAACTGTGCTGCCAGCGCAAAATCCCGCTGCTGTTCTTGCAGAACATCACCGGCTTCATGGTGGGCCGGAAATATGAAAATGCCGGCATCGCCAAGGATGGGGCCAAGCTGGTGACGGCGGTGGCCTGTGCCAATGTGCCGAAACTGACGCTGATCATCGGCGGCAGTTTCGGGGCGGGCAATTACGGCATGTGCGGCCGGGCCTTCAACCCGCGCTTCCTGTTCATGTGGCCCAATGCCCGCATCTCCGTGATGGGGGGCGAACAGGCGGCCAATGTGCTGGCCACCGTGCGCCGTGACGGGCTGGAGGCACAGGGCCGGGACTGGAGTGCCGAAGACGAGGAGGCGTTCAAATCCCCGATCCGGGAGCAATATGAACGCCAGGGCCACCCCTATTACGCCTCTGCCCGGCTGTGGGATGATGGCATCATCGACCCTGCCGATACCCGTAACGTGCTGGGCCTGTCCCTGTCAGCGGCGCTGAACGCGCCCATTCCGCCGGCGAAATTCGGCGTGTTTCGGATGTGAAGGGGGCAATCATGAGCGATATCCTCACCTCCCTGGATGCACGCGGCGTGGCCAGTGTCACGTTGAACCGTCCGGAAATTCACAATGCTTTCAATGATGTGGTGATTACCGCCCTGACCGGCATTTTCCAGAGGCTGGGGGATGATCCGGCGGTGCGCGTCATCGTGCTGCGCGGGGCGGGTAAGAGCTTTTCTGCCGGCGGCGACCTGAACTGGATGCGTCGGATGGCCACTTACAGTCGGGATGAAAATGTCGCCGACGCCATGGGCTTGGCGACCATGCTGCGCACCCTGAATGAATGCCCCAAACCGACCCTCGCCGTGATCCATGGCCATTGCTTTGCCGGGGCGGTGGGGCTGGTGGCGGCTTGCGATATCGCAATCGCCGCCGATGCCGTGCAGTTTGCCTTGACGGAGGTGCGGCTGGGCCTGATCCCCGCCACCATCGGCCCCTATGTGGTGGCCGCCATGGGTGCCAGGGCCTGCCGACGCTATTTCCTGACCGCCGAACGGTTCGGGGCGGCGGAAGCCCATCAGTTGGGGTTGGTGCATGAGGTGGTGGGGCCCGACGATCTGGACGCTGCCACCGAACGTCACATTGCCAATCTGCTGGCCGGCGGGCCGTTGGCCCTGGCTGCTGCCAAGGGCCTGATCCGTGCGGTCAATGGTCCGGTGACCGATGCCATGGTCGCCGACACCGCCGCCCGCATCGCCGATGCCAGGGCGGGGGAGGAAGGCCGTGAAGGGCTGGCCAGTTTCTTTGACAAGCGCAAACCGGGATGGGTGAAATGAGCTGGATCAACTCTGTTCTGATCGCCAACCGGGGTGAGATCGCCTGCCGGGTGATCCGCACGGCGCGGCGCATGGGCATCAAGACAGTCGCCGTTTACTCGGAAGCGGACAAGGATTCGCGCCACGTCGAACTGGCCGATGAGGCCGTCCTCATCGGCCCGGCGCCCTCGGCCCAGAGTTACCTTCAGATCGAGCGCATCGTCAAGGCGTGCAAGGATACCGCGGCGCAGGCTGTGCACCCCGGCTACGGCTTCCTGTCCGAGAACGAGGGC
>Ga0209373_10002152_pt1 | contig 20515 bp, 17 predicted proteins | sample Higcelweek5metaG_FD_187173 | JGI IMG/M metagenome (GOLD analysis project Ga0209373, IMG submission 187173) | Freshwater pond sediment microbial communities from the University of Edinburgh, under environmental carbon perturbations - High... | ecosystem: Environmental > Aquatic > Freshwater >... | reverse complement strand
TCGATCTCCCAGCCGTCCTCAGTCTTCTTTTTATTGACCGCGTAGTACTCGATATTGCGGTTCGGCAGATCACTGAGGTCTTTTTTTGCTCCGAACGCAAGGATATTTCCCAGTTTGAAATCCCATGAAGATGCATCGGCAACAAGGATCGTCTTCGAGCCGCGAGCCGCATCTTTGAGCAGTTGCGTATCAGTATTCAGGACCAGATTCACATCATATGCCTGAATCAGCCCTTTATTTTTGTCAAATTGCTGTACCCGAAAGGTTATCGGACCGGCACCTCGGACAGCGGCGGAAAAAGCATAAGTCTTTTCCGAATCCACGGGGATGAGATCTTTTCCGGTCACATGCTTTCCGGTGGCGGGCAACGCAAAAGTTTTTCCGTACGGCGCAGCCCTATCAGGCTGAATAGAACAGACTGTGTGGTCAAACGGATTAATCCCGGCAGACGGATTCCCCCCGGGAAACGGATTGTCATTTCCCTGACATGTCAGGGAGGCAAGAAGCGCAGTAATCGTAAAAAAACGATATTGTTTCGAGATCATATTATGGTCCCCTTCTGTTTTTTGAGTTGCTCAAGAAAGGCCATTCCATGACGGGTATCCGGTTCCAGATAACTGCCTTCGGTCCACTCATTCCAGGCGTTGATAAAGAAAATACGTTCATTTTCAGGACGGGTCAGCAGATTTTCCAGTGTCCCGCGCACGGCTGCTCCGAAATCTTCCGGGGTGCCGTCCATGAGCTTCATCCACGGATAGCCGCCCACTTCATAGGTGTCCGACTGAATGCAACGGGGCGTCGTATCCCAATTTACAGTCACGACCGGATAGTAGGGGCCAGGCAGCGATTTCTGCGCCTTTTCCGCCATTTTCAGATATTCGTCTGCCGCCTGTCCGGGGTTGATCCACAGACCCTCTGTTTTTTTCAGCCAGACATCCGTGGCACATACATTGTTGTAGCTGGTATAGCTGTTCAGCCCCAGCTTATATACCCAATCATTCTGCGAGCATGCCGAATAGGCAGGATGGGTATCCAGAAGATCGAACCAGATGCCATTCAGATGAATTCCGGGTAAGCCGGCTTTCTTCGCTTTGTCCCGGAAAAGCTGAAGGACTTCCGCACAATCATTCACTCCGCCCATTTGAAGGATAAAGCGGTTCATGGCATAAATCGAAAAATACGGAAGCCCATCCACATACCAGTAATTGGGGCGTGTCAGGAAATTTTCAATGACATAGTCCCACACACAGCCGATACTTGCTTTCGTCGTCGTCCACTTGAAGTCAACGGCATATTCCGAAGTGTTTTTCCCACCCGGATGCATATTCCGCCAGTCATGATTTGCCCACATGAGAGCAAATTTGAGCTTTTCTGTATTGGCGGCGCCGAGAAAGCCATCTTTCAGACAGCGTTCCAAATAAGGTCCGTCATACCAGTACCAGTCGAATATGAAGGCATTGATCCCATGCTGCTCGGCGCCGTCGATCTTTTTTGCCATAACGGCGGGGGCCGCTTCATCTTCATACCCCCACAAAGGGATTTTCGGCTGATGATGCCCCTCAAACCGTGAACGGGCACATTTCATCAGTTCCCATTCACTCCAGTTTTTTCCATGCCGCACTTCGTTGCGGCATTCCGCATGATAATTCGGGAAGTAATAAGTCGCTGCCTGAATGTCCATCTTTCACCTCCATATCTGTATTATTTCACCGGGGCTCCCCGTCTGGAATACTCAATACTGCGGAGAATCACATTACTGTTTTTCCCGACACCAAAACCACTCGGCATTTCGGACGTTACAACATCAGAATCCGGGATGCTGTAGAAATCCGACAGCCGGGAAGGACTTGCATGTCCGTCCATATAGACAATATTCGAAAAACTACCGGTGCAGATTGGCCAGGACGAACCATTGTAACGGGTATCCGGGAGACCATGACGATAGGCAAAATCCTTCACATTCTGAAGTCTGGCATGTTCTGTAAGGATCTGATCAGCAACAAAAACCACGGTAGAGGGTTTGACAACGCCCGTCAATTTAAGCGGTCGCCAATCCCGACATCCGCTGAGCAGCCCGTTGATCGCATAATGGGTATAACAGAAATTCCCACTGCTTACCCAACCGAATTTAACGGATTCTGACGGACAGGCAAATGTTCCTTTGGTGATGTTTGTACCAGACCGACCGAAATAGGTCGGTCCATACCCCTTGTACGTAACGCCCGGTTTTCCACTCTGGGTTGTTCCGGAAAGAAGAGTAAACCAGTAAAGATCCTCCTCTGTTCCCGTCACATAGTAATTGGGCACGATCTGATCGGTATAATCTCCGGTATAAAGATTTCCCGCCGTCCCGATCTGTTTCAGATTGCTGAGACAACTGATGGAACGCCCTTTTCCCCTTGCCTTGTTCAATGCCGGCAGCAGCAACCCCGCCAAAATCGCAATAATTGCAATGACGACGAGTAACTCTATGAGGGTAAAATTCTTGGTAAGATTCCCCGACAACTTTTCTTTTTTCATAACGAACACCTCCGTTGTTTTTGCTCTTCAGGCAATTCAGAACGCAACAAATCTCTGCACGTTGACCGGCAGTTTTGTGACACATTCCACGTTTGCACCATCTTTGATCAGGGTATTTTCAATGACCAGATAATCAAAACCGGGAATGCGGACATCGTTCCAATGTTCCCCGACTCCGCGCAGAGCCACATCAAGCATGGTGACGATGTGATCTCCCAGCGGTTCTTCGCTGTCGAGCGTGATGGCTCCGTAGAACTCCTGACATTCGGTGTACCCGGAATTGTGCGTTCCTGTGTACGGTTTCTGCCGGACGAGGTCGATCTTTTTCCCGATCCGCTGCGAGACTTCATCCGCATGAGCGGCAAAGAAATCCACCAGTGATTGCTCCTGGAGTTTTGCCGGCAATTTCTTTTCTGCGACCATGCAGTAGGATTCAAACCCTATCGCGTATGCTTTTTCCACCAGATCGAACCAGTATTTTTGTTCGTCGGAAACGGCATCCGGCGAAGAAGCCAGGATCACGGAGCGGCGGATACAGGAGTTCAGGCCGTCGCAGCGGGTCCCTACGCCGAGATGGACATAATCCCCTTCGACGAGTTCACGGTTCAAGGCTTTTCCGATCAAGGTGCGGTTGGCATCACCGCCGCCGACCATGATGTCAAAACCCAATTCCTCCGCACCCAGTTCACGGGCGACAAAATATCCCCAAGCCGCCACTTGCGTTTCGAGCAGCCCCGGACGCATGACCTGCAACAGCGTTTCCATCACGGCGTCCGCAATGGTGGAGGCCGCTTTGATCAAAGCAAGTTCCATCGGGCTCTTTTCGTATTTGATCTTCCAGTAAAGTTCCTGTGCATCGACAATATTTTCCGATCCGATAAGGACACAGCAGTTGTCAATCAGAGCCGCCGGGATCACTTGCCGGGGAGAAAGCAACGCAATATTTTTCGGCATGACACAGCCGTTGGCTGCCAGAAGGATCTCATCCAGACGTTCCGCCGAAACAGGATATTTTTCATCCGCCAGCTGAAGGATCTCGGCTTTGTGAATGATCGCACCGGAACGCGGCGACAACTGTTCTGCGGCATAACCGCCTTCCAGTCCAGCAACTAGATGGAATCCGGTTTTGCCTACGATCCCCGCCACTTGTTCGATGTGGATGTTGGTATTGCCGCCGAGGTAGGGGACGTCTCCGCAATAGTGTTCGTCGGAAAAGACCAGCCCGACATCATAGCCGTTTTCCAGCAAAACGTTCTGGACTTTGCGGCAGCGTTCCTGAAATTCCGCTTTTCCGATCCGCAGCGTCGGATCTATGCGCGGTGTCTTTTTCAGGACATCCAATACTTTTTCAAAGTCACTTCTCAGTCTGTTTTCATCCGTGGTGAAATTCATGATCCTGTTTCTCCATTTCACAAGGTTTTCAGAGTAATTCCGTTACGTCGGAAATCATTTCCGGGCGATATGTCGAGCGCCGGAATGCCTCGCCGTAAGGGACTCCGATCAGTTGACCGCGCAGCATGGCGCGTCCCGTGATCATCTGGGCAGCACCGCCGACCACACCGGTCTGGGAGCCATAGAGTTCCATCGCCGCCAGTTTTACTTCAAACGAATCCGTGATGTCCACAACAAACCCCAGTTCGGGCATCATCTGGATCACTTCAAATTCATACAGGGGGACCATCGGATAGACAGGATCGTCCTCCATAGCGCAGTCGAGTGCGGCATGGAACCAAGCCTCGTTGACGGTCTTGGAAACTGCCTGATGATCGTTGTAATCCCGGTATCCGTGAGTGAAGACCACATCCGGCCGGAATTCGCGGATATGATGGATCACCGCACGGTATGCGGCATTGTTCACCTGCAGATCCCAATCCAGACCGTGCAGATTGAAATATTCCTGAATGCCAAGCAGTTCACAGACTTTACGGGTTTCGGCATCCCGTTTATCAACGATCAGGGACCGTTCTTCCGGGGTGGCATATCCTTCTGCACCATCGGAAAACATGACCAGCCGGATCTCAGCTCCGACAAGGGCGAATTTCCGGATGGTTCCGCCCATGCCGATCACTTCATCATCCGCATGAGCACAGAAGATCAGGACATTCATAATTCATTACCTCATTTTGAAAATGTTCATCGGGCGGTATGTGTATTGTAGAACCAATTCCAGTATTCGCGCAGATATTCCACCTGTTTGCGGTGACTGGTCCGACAAAAAAATCCGCTTTGGATTACGCACCAGCCGTCGATCATGCCTGCGTCAAGCTGGGTGGCGATGCAGTCACACTGCATTTCTTCGTGCTCCATTGGCATGGGACCGGCACCGCCGCCGAAGTCGTGAATGAATTGCCCCTGAATGATCTCTTTGTCCGGGAAGGTCTCACGGAGGTGACGGATATCATTACCGTAAAGGACCCTCCAGAAATATTCCGACGAGATCCAATTCCAGATGGAGATCCCATCGAAGTCATTTTTGTAAGGCTGAAGATCTACGATGGAGTTCTGGATGGTATGGTATTGCACGATATACAGTTTCAGACCCGGATTTTTGGATTTGAGAGCGATGTTGATCTCATGCAGTTCTTCTGGCGTGATATAACGGCTCGGTCCTGTTTCCGAACGGAAATCGTCAATCAAAGCCCCTTTGATGGCGGGATATTTCAGAGAAAGTCCGCTGATGCGTTCTGCGGCTTCGCGATAGAGCAGTTTCCATCCGCCAAGACCGGGACCGTTGGTTTCTACGTGAGTCAAGCCGCAGATCACGTTTGGGATTCCTTTGAGTTTTTCCATCTGGCTATCACTGAGCGCATCAATATCGTGGAGTGAATTCATCCAGAATGCACCTTCACAATCTAAATACGATATGCCAGTTTCCAGACTGCAGCGGGTTTGCCCGTCTACATACATTGCTTTGCCGGGGACCTGATCCAGAACATAGCCCCATATCCAGAATTTTTCACGATTCAACATACTTGCAGACTCCTTTCAAAAAATGTCTGTTTTTTTCATTGGGTAACGATAGCACAAATCCATCCTCCTTATATAACCAAAATGATGGGAATGTCAAGAGCGATCTATTGTTTTTTGCGGACCGCCAAAGTCCATATTTTCCAAATGAGATAATACAACTCTTGATTTTCCTTCCTATGCAAATTATATTATAACGGAGTCCTAAAAGAAATACAAGGCACCGATTGTGATATTATTTAACGAACTGTGACATATCGAATGGATTTTTGTAAAAATATGCAACTTAAGTTTGTCCGACCGGAAATCACTGAGATATTTTATGATGAAGACAACTCAAATTACCCGGAAGCATTTGACGGAGTCTCTCCAATAAAAATCGAGCGCCATCAGGAAAGGGAAATCTTGATTCCTCTCGCGGGATCATTCACTTTCTTTCTCGGAAAAAACACATTCCATGCGGAACGGGGAATGGCATTTCTGATTGATTCGTGGGTATCACATTCCGCTGGTTATCTGGCTGAACAGGAAGGCCAGATTCAGTTATGGATTCATCTTCATCCGAAGAACATTTTCGCAACTCTTCTAAAAATTATTGCGGGAGTTCCCGTCCGCTCAGAGTGGACCTCCGCTGAACTTCCAATCGAACTTCTTACCCTGATTTCCAGACGCTGGAATATGCTGGATAATCCCCAGCTTTCTTCTGAACTTGCAAAAAAAATCCGTCACAGCATCGTGGAAGTGATTCTGGATGAACTCGAATTTCTCAACAATTATCAGGTGAATAACAGCGGGGCGCATATGGAGCCCATCAAATTCATCAAGCGTTATATAGAAAGCACACACGGCTGCAATTGCGTCATTGCCGATTTCGAAAAAACAACCGGATACGACCGCAGTTATCTGGCAAGGCTTTTTAAGGCAAAAACGGGAACCACCATCTCCGATTACATCAACCAGGTCCGATTCGGATTTGTCACTGTGGCTTCGGGCCGTGGCCTCACACAGAAAGAGATTGCAGTCCAGCTCGGCTTTTCCAATTCGTCTTCTCTTTCCCGCTGGAAAAAGACATACCAGGAAAAGTTCAAAAAGTAAATTTTTTTTGACAAAATTTCTTTCATTGTTTCCGGTTTCAGATCAATATGTCACAAACAGTAAAATAATGTCATATCCCGCGCCTTGCCGAACTGTTTCACGCCATGCTAGATTATATGCAGGCCACCAGAAACCAAAAAACAAGGAGTGATGAAATGGCTGATCTTGCAATCAATGGCGGAAAGAAAACTTTTGCCGATCTTTTTTCCCTTGCCCCGTATCCCACAACCTATCCGGAAACGGCGCGTAAACTTTCGGACCTTTACCTGAACACCCGCGCATGGTCCTATTACGGCGACCATGAAAGGACGTTTGCGGAGGATTTTGCGGCGTATCACGATTCCAGATACGGCATTTTCATGGCGAACGGAACGGTGACGCTCGAGTGCGCCCTTGCTGCTCTGGGGATCGGTCCCGACGACGAAGTCATCGTTCCCTCCTACACATGGATGGCAACCGCCATGGTCGTTCTTTACGTCGGAGCGACCCCGGTTTTCGTCGACAGTCAACCGGACACCTTCTGCATGGATCCCGCCGCTTTCGAGGCCGCCATCACGCCGCGCACGAAGGCGGTGATTCCGGTTCATCTGTTCGGGTCCATCGCGGATATCGACACGATTTGTGCAATTGCTGAAAAGCACGGGATTGCCGTCATCGAAGACTGCGCTCACGCACACGGCGGCAAGTGGGATGGAAAAGGAGTCGGATCGTTCGGCGCGGTCGGTTCATTCAGCTTCCAACAGAGCAAGATCATGACCGCCGGAGAAGGCGGACTCTGCACGACCTCCGATGAGGTGCTTTTCGATCAGCTCAGCCGCCTCAAACACATCGGCAACGCGCAAGGTTCGAAGCAGCATCAGCCGACGACTCCTCCGCCTGTCGGTCTGCTGTGTCACAATTACCGTGCAACCGAATTTCAAGCGATTATCTTGCAGAGCCAGTTGGACCATTTGAAGGAAGAAACGGCTCTCCGCGAAAAAGGAGCCGCGTATCTGAAACAGCGCTTCGAATCGATTCCCGGACTGAAAGTTCAGGCACGCGGTCACAAAGCCACCGTTCAGAATTACTATGTTTTCGCACTGACGGTTGATCCGGCGTTTCTCAAGCCCGGAATCACGCGGGACCACCTCATTGCTGCGTTTCAGGCGGAAGGCGTGCCGGAAGTCTTCCCCGGCTGGTGCGCCCCGGTGTACAAGCACAAACTCTGGAATGTGGAAGCGTCGAAATACCGGATTGCCAGCTGCGAAATTGCGGAAGATATTATTCACAACCGCGTGATTCTGTTTGCCCTGATGTGGCTGATGGCGGCCCGCGCCGATCAGGACAAACTTTGCGCCGCCATGGAAAAAGTCATGAAGGAATACGGAAAATGAACTTGAATTCAATCAAAGTCGGGTGCGCCGAAAAAATCATTGATGTGCCGCTCTTCGCCGAACTGGCCGGATACGGTCCTTTTCTGGGACGTCGGAACCTGGGCGTACGCGATCCGATCTATTGTCGCGCGCTGACCTTTTCCGACGGACGCCACAGAAACCTCATTGTCGTCAGCGATGTCATGGCCAGCAATGACAAGGAATGCCGCGCCATGCGTCATTCTCTTGCGGAAAGTTTCAAACTCCGGCCCGAGGGGATCCTTTTTATTGCGACCCATACGCATTCCGCGCCTCTGACCGGGCCGTCGGATATCGGATACGGCGAAGTCTGCCCGGAATTCGTTGAAAACTGGCGGAAAACGGTGTCGGAGGCGGTTGGAGAAGCCCTCGCAAACGAAGAGGAAATACGCGCTTTCGCCGGGCGGGCGCCGGTCCGCAAGCAACTGGGACAGAACCGCGCCGATCCGGAACACGGTCACACGGACCCGGCCATCCGCTGGGTGAAATTCGTCCGCAAAAACGGCTCGGTGAAAGTCCTGCTTCACAACCACGCCATGCACGGGGTCGTTTTCGGGCGGCAGCGGCTGGTTTCCGCCGACTGGATGGGCGATGCGAACCGCAAGATCAAGGCGCGCGGTCTGGCGGAAATCCCGTTTTTCCTCTATGGCTGTTCCGGGGACATCAACGTGATCTGGACTCATCCGAAACCGGAGGAACGGGACCAGAATCTCGACTGGATCAGCGAAAGCTATGTGAATGATCTGGAAAATGATCTTTCCCATGAACACGAAATCGCTCTCGGCCCGTTGGATGCGGTTCTGGAAACGGTCGAATTTCCCACCGAACCGGTGATTGCCGAGGAACTGCGCGGAACCGCCGCGAAACTCCTTGCCAAGCTCCCTTCGGAACACGGCATACTGCTGCAATATATTCATGACAGGATGATCGAAATGGCGGTTTGGGCGGAGCACGGACACGATTTCCGGGCGATTCACGATCTTCAGTTTTTGCGAATGGGAGACCTGGCACTCTATGCCATTCCGGGCGAACCGTTCCTCGCGCTCGGCGAAACCGTGATGAAAGAAGCCCCTTTCAAATTTCCGCTGGCGGTTTCGGTCTCCAACGGGGATGCCGGATACTTCCCGACGCCTGAAATGTTCGAACGCTATCCCGATCCGTTCTGCTGTGACGACTTCGGCGCTTTCGGCTTTTATGAGGTCTGGTTCGGACCGGGGCTTCTCCGTCCGAAGTTCAAGCCGGAGATCGTCGATTTCATCACAAACTTTTGTCTTTCTCAAAAAAAATCGAAAAGGGGCGATGAAAAAAATGAAAATTGCGATACAATTGTATAACTTCCGTGATGAATTGAAGAACGATTTCAAGGGAACCCTCCGGAAAATCGCGGGGTTGGGCGCGGACGGGGTCGAATTCGCCGGAGACTATGGAGGAATTCCCCCGATTGAACTGGCTGATTTTCTTCGTGAACTGAATCTAAAATGTGCCGGAACCATGTTCAAGGCTGATGCCCTTCTGAATCCGGAAGACATCGCTTACGAATACGCCGAAGCGCTGCACACCCCCGCCGTCACCATCAGTGCATTCATCGATTTTGCTTCCGGATATGGAAAATTGCGCAAAACCTGCATGGAAATCGGAAGAATCGCGGAACAGCACGGAACCGTCTTTTCCTACCATAATCACTGGCTGGAATTCACCATGGTCGATGGAATCCCGGCCATGGAACGAATTCTGGAGAACACCTCACCGGAGAATGTGTTTCTGGAACCGGACATCTGCTGGCTGACCCGCGCCGAAGTCGATCCGTCCGAGTATCTGCGGAAATATGCCCGGAGAATCCGGCAGGTTCACATAAAGGACATCCGGGTGGTGGACAACCCGGAAACCACGTGCGAACTCGGACGCGGAGTCGTCGACCTGAAAAGCGCATATGAAGCCGCATTGACAACCTCCTGCAAATGGCTGATCTACGAACAGGACTACTCGGAAACCCCGTTCGACAGTGCCTCGGTCAGTATCGAATATCTGAAAAAGATACTGAAAAAAACGAGAATGGGTGTTTTCAAAAAACAAACAGGCCACGTTTAAACAGGGAGATAAAAATGGCTATTTCAAAGAATTATGGGACACCAGCAAATTTTTATTTTTTCAATATTATGACAATACAGAAAGCGAATCATGGAGAAACGTTTTGCCAATGAGAATTTTTCGCCCGAGTATCAGTCACTGGCTGATCGGATGAACCTGGATGAATCTGAAATCCCGTCGTGGACCGTGCCCGGTCCAGTTTCTGCCTCGGGTGCGGATTTTCTTCGTGATGAGCGGCCCGAACTCCTGCGGCAGTTTGCCCGCAACATTTACGGAACAGTACCCTCCCGCTGTGAAGGGCTGGATTTTGATGTCATTGAGGAATCTCCCGCCGTTTTTGGCGAACTTGCCACCCGTCGCGAAATCATAATCCGCTGTTCCCAACGCGGTAAAGTTCGTTTTCTGAATCTACTGCTTTACCTGCCGAATGCCCGGACCGGAAAAGTTCCGGTATTTTTCGGTTTGAACTTCAAGGGCAACCATTCCAGTTCGGCCGATCCCGATGTCCGGTTTACCATAACCAGACGTTATCCGATGCTTCAGAACACGATCCGGCTGGCCGACAACCGCGCCAGTTTCGAGGAACGCGGTTCCGATGCTTCCCGTTGGTGTTTCGAAACAGTGTTACGATGTGGATATGCTGCAGCAACGGTCTGCTATTATGATCTTTATCCGGATCATCCGATGGGCTTTAACGACAGTATCCTGCCGTTGTTTTTCGACGAAAAGACCTTCCTCTCATCGGAAAGGCCCTGCGGGGCGATCAGCGCTTGGGCCTGGGGCATTTCACGGGCTGTGGACTGTCTGGAAGCCCAGCCGGAGATTGATGCGCGGCGGATCGCGGTCCATGGGCATTCCCGCTTGGGCAAAACGGCACTGTGGGCTGGCGCGAATGACGAACGGATCGCGCTGACCGTTTCCTGTTGTTCCGGCACCCTGGGCGCGAAACTTTCACACCGTTACTTCGGGGAGGATTTTGCCTGGATTGATCTCTGGAATCCGCATTGGACGATTCCGGCATTCAAAAGGTATGTTCAGCATGATGCGGAGATCCCGGTCGACCAGAACCAGCTGATCGGCTGTATCGCCCCCCGGTTGGCTTATATCACCAGTGCGACGGCAGACGAATATGCCGACCCTCATGGTGAATTTCTGAGTGGGAACAAGGCTTCGGCATTCTATCGTCTCTTTGGTTCGGAAGGAATTGGAACGGACCGGATGCCTGCTCCAGGAATCGCGCTGAAAGGTGACATCGGTTATTATCTGCGGGCCGGAGAACACAATATTTGTCCGGAAAACTGGTCGGCCCTGCTGGATTACGCAGACTTCCACTGGAAGAGAGGCTGAGTCCAGAATTCCTCATCCTTTTTCAGTATCCATATTTATTAGCCACATCTATTATTTTTGAAATGAGCGGGATAAATTTACCATAAAAATTTTCAATCACAGAGGATGACAAAAAGCCATCCTCTTCAATAAAAAGGAATCGAAATGGAAAAGAAAGAAACGCAATTGTCGCACGAAAAATCTGTAAGATCGAAAATGAAGTCGGAAAACAGAAAGCCCGGAAAGAATTTGACTACGGCGAGCAGAAGCAAATCCTCCAGCAGCAAGAGACAGAAATCTCCGATGGGGTCCGAGGTTCATTTCGCGCCCAGCAAATACAATGATCCGGAGTTTGTCAATCGACTTTCTATCAAGGAAATCAAAAATATTTTCGATGCCTCTGGAAGTCTGGATTATAGTTCGTCAGAAATAGAAAGCGAGGTCCTGCTTCCGACGGGACTTCCTGAGACAGCTCATCTCACAGATGAATTTGAGATCGTCAACTACATTGAGGAATATAAGGGAAACAAAGAATCCCTGTTCAAAAAATTCAATTTCGGATGCCTTTCCGGAGTTAATTTGAACAACGTTCTTACCGATTTCCCCCCTGCGATTGAATTTGTTCCCCGGGAAGATCTTTGTCGAATTGCAGAATCGGATCGGATCCTTTTTCTCGCAATGCATCCGGAATATGCACCCTATCTGTTACCGGATCTCCCCGTCTCAGATGAATGGGTTCATTGGTTTTATATAGCCAGGCCGAAAATAACCAAAGTCCTTGTCAAGTTTACGCCATGGGATGAATTCAATCCTCTCCAACGCCGCTGTATCATCGAGAAAGCACCCAAGTTTGCGAAATATCTCTCGAAATAACCAACTATCCGCTACCCCCGACTTATTTAGAAGTCGGAGGCGGCGGGATATTCAAACATCAAGAATGGAATCACTTTTTCTGCGTATATCGCGGATAATCGACATAGGAGAAGAAAAATCATGAGTTTGGAAACAGGGATCATTGAGCCGTTGAAAGCGGAGTTCATCGTGCCGGAGAATGTACCGGAGAACGTTTCGATACGAGACAGAATGCTTCAAATCGCCAAAGCCTCATTCGCCATTCAGTTCAACTCGGACAAACTGGTTTCATTTCTGGGAGCGGCATGCACTCAGAAGGATGGAAATTGGATTTGCCAGGTGCCCGGGAATTCAATGAGTTTTACGTATGAGTATGATCATAAAGAATATTTGTTTGGGGTTTCTGCACTGCAACCTAATATTTCTGCCCGATTGCACGACCCGATTTTTCTGCCAATTGAGAAAAGTGTCCAAAGAAAATTTGCCGATCATAATGAGTATATCGATGAAAACAACCCCAGGAAATCTTATGAGCAAGCAGCATTTGAAGCGGGACTCCAACTTTTTGAACAGGAATTATTCAGCTATTTTGGTTCTCTCTACGAATTATGCAATAAAATCATGGGAAAACAAATACCGACGGATGATGTTTTCCGTTATTTCGGAATAGATAATACATTACCTCTCGCCGGATGGAAAACGACCAGTCCCATCCGACAGGCGAAAATTCAAATCAGTGATGAACCTTCTCAAACCCTGAAAAATCAAAAAGAAAATTTCAAAAACGGTACCGAAGAATTTCTGGTCAATTCCCTTTTTCTCGATGCCCGGAAACGATCCCGGTTCAGCTTCGAACTCTTCCAAGAGTATATCAAGACGTATCATGACTGGTATAAGCAGGTTTTCGAGTTCAAAAATGAGTTCGGAGAAACCACGATGCTGGCCGTGAAAATATATGACTTCCATTGGTGCTGGCCCAAGATGACCTTCCCTCTGACTGTTTGGAGCAAGTCGCAGGAGAACAAGAAGCAATTTTTCTTTATTCCGGGAGTGGGTCTGTCGCCGTTATACAATCTGGACCTTCTGAGCCGGAAAGAGTGCCAAACCGTGATTTTGACGGATTCGATTGAGATCGCGGATTTGAATCAGGAAAAGGCCCCGGACGGCGTTGTTTATGCCTCATTTCTCTGTGATTCCGGGCATTATGAAGAGGTGGATTGGAGCCCCTTAAAAGGCAAGAATCTTTACTGGCTGATCGTGAATCATTCCTGCTGCACGATGGTCGATGCTTACCGGAAAGCAGCCTCTATCCGGGACTACCTTCTCGAAAAAGAAAAACTCGAATTGAAGTTCATACAGTTGCCCGTAAAATATCCAAATCTATGGTACAGCTACTCGTCCCTGCAAGAAGTAATTCAATACCGTGCGGAGTGCCCCCCGGAAGTCGATAAGGAAAACGTCGTTGTGTTGTCTAAAAATGAGTTCAATTCCTATCTTGAGAAAGCGGAAAACTTCATTACAAATCCTCCGAAAGACTGGTGGGATACCCGGCCGGAGGAAGTTGAGAATACGGCGGCACTTCCAGAGTCTGCACCGAAACGGGAATTCCTGATGCATCCGATCCTCCCCCGGAATGAAAGTGTGATGCTGCATGCCGGGAAGAACAAGGGGAAAAGTTATATTTCCTACATGATTTGTGCGTGTCTGACGGCATATCGGGAGAAAGGCACGGTATCCTTTCTTCCGGAATACTGGTGGACGGTCAACAGGAATCCAAAATATCCGATCCACAAGGTTCTGTATCTGGACTTTGAAAACAAGGCAACAGAGATCGAAACCCGTAGAGGAATTGTGGAGAAGGCTTATTGGGACAATGAGCACAAGGAGGAGAGCGCGGGGAACTTTATCATCGAAGACATGGCCCGAGAAGAAATCGTGGCCTGTGATTATACCCAGCCAGCCAATCATCAGAGGCTGTTCGATCTTCTGGATGCGGCCAAGAAACAGGGCAAACAAGGGCAGCCGGTTGATCTGCTTGTAATTGACACCTACACCTGTTTCATCAATAACAAGGAGGACAGCACTACAACGTCCCGGCTCCGTGATCTGTTGAAAGAACTGCACCGTAAGAATCTGACCGTTCTGATCATCACGCATGAGTCCTCCGATGCAACGGTCAAAGGGTATAAGGAAAAGCTGGAAGGGATGTATGCCACGCTCAGAATCTACCGGGATGATGCGAATGACGCCTCTTTGGAAGATGTCCCTGCAAACATGAAAATCATGGACTACCGGGGAAATCTGCCGAAAGTTGCCTGGGATCCTTTCCAGATTCAACAGAACCCGGAATCGAAGAAAATTCAGGTGGTTCTGCCGGAAGGAGAAGATTCGGAAAAAGTGGAGGCTAAATTCTTGTTGGATTATGCGGGAAAATACAAGTCGGAAGGAACGGAAATCATCGCACAGCGGATGGGACTGGGGGAAAGCCAGTACTTCGAGAAAAAGAAGAATGCTCTGGCGTTGCTCGGAAAAAAATAAAACATGAACTCGAACGGCCTCCTGCATGGTAAAGTGCAGGAGGTCTTATCGCAAGCGAGATTATCAAATAAAAAGTCCTGACACTACTGATTTAACGGCTTCTGGTTATCAGGAAACACGAATTTTATGCTAAAATGGAATGTCTTCCTCAGTTGTTGATTGTTTTTCGTGTGTGCGTTCTATCATTTCTACCGAAACAATTTCTTTTAGTTTTAGTACGGACGATATATTTAAATCAAAACTCTCGGTGGGCTCACGAAAATACGTTTCAACGATTAGTTCCAATATGCAGTGGGGCATATTTATAAGTCTCTCTGCATCATCTCCAGAAGCGACAATTGGGAGATCATAATCATCAGAATATCCTTTTGTTCCAAGTAAGTGTAAGCCTATTTTTATAGAATCACCAGTTGGTAAATCAAAATGTGTACATTCAGCGTAACTTAGTTGCTGCGGAAGAAAACCATGAAGTAAATTTCCGTATTCATATCTGGCATGAAAGGATATACCATTCCAGCGACGAGGCAATAATTTAAAATAATCTATAATTTCCATGGGCGGTAAATCGGTTTGATTCTTTATTATAGATTCTATTCCTGTTCTTACATTGACTTGCCAACTCTTATTTTCTTTGAGTGCACCATGAATTGCACTTCCAACTTTATTTGCAAGATCTTCTGGTGAAATAAAGTAATCTGGCGTATGATTTTGCATAAGTCGCTTCTTGAGAGTTCTCAATTTTCCTTGATTTTCAAAGTCAATGTCCTTCGGATGAATAGTAGCCTCTTTTTCATCGATGATAAAAATGTAACTGGGCAAACCCAATCTCTGGGCTTCTTCATATTCTATTTCAATCATAGATTTATCGTATCCATCCGGAATGCTTCCATAACGCATAGCAAAAATACCAACATAAATTTTGCATTCCCGAACTTTTGCTAAACACTCATCCACTGGACGTCCCGGCAAGGCCCCGAAGTGTTCCATGCCATGAACAAAAGTCTCCATCCGCGTCAAAGTCTCTCGGACCTTGACTCGGTAATCTTTCAAATCCAAGTAGGTTGAGCCTACAAATATCGGAATGTGCTGCTCAAGCATGAATAATTTACTTTCACGTAATATCAAAGTTACATTCTAGCATATCTCTTTTTAAGAAAAAAAAGCTGGACTCCACAAAAAGCAACTTTCTCACTTGTTCGAGGGTGTTCCAAAGAGTGAATCCTTTGGTTAAGTAGGCCTTTTGTTAATTTACGCTGTGAAGATAAGAACTTTGTAACACCATCATGAACCGCTCTTCTGAGTTCTTTCAATTCCTTATGATTAAGATTTAATACATCGTTGATTTGATTATTTAATACAGTATCAAATGATTTTATTTTTCCCTGTGGTTCATATTGAATCATATCCTCTATGGTCGCAAGATTAAAAGTAAAATCTTCTTCTCCCTTATAGATATCACAATGCTGCTCCCGCTCAGAACGCCCCATAGAACAAGAGCATGCGCCAGCCATATTGTTATAATCCAATACTAATCCATTATGTTTAGATTGACTCAATTTATGTTCGACTCTTACCGTATCTATTGATATTCTTTGCATACAATAACAACAAATAGAATACTGCTCAGCAATAACAAATCTCGCAATTTCTTTTTTCATATCTCGGGGCCCATTTTCGTAATTTGCTCCCGGGAATGAAGTTCTGTGCCGCCTTAACAGAGGAGGCTCTGTTGGATTTTTGATAATATTAATCATTTTCTATTATCCCTTACATAAACTCATGTAAGTTTCTGCTTTTGTTATTTCTGGGGTATTCCCTCTGGATTCTTTCCGTAATTGAACTATAAGCTTTGCCGCCTTGGCCCATTTTTCATTTTCGATAAAGGCATATAATTCATCAAGCTTTTTTTTCATTTCTGGCGACATATAAGGCGCATTCATCAATAGGTGAAGGATTTCATTAGAGGTCAACCCTTGCGCAACTGGTGGATGCTCCACTTTGATTTTATCTTCATCATAAGAAAGAACAAAAATTTGCTCCGGTTCAAGCTGACTTAAAACCAATGGAGAATGGGTTGAGACTATAAACTGACAATTTGGAAAAGTCTCATGCAGTTTTGACATAATATCACATTCCCATTGCGGATGTAAATGCAAATCAATCTCATCAATCATGACGATACCTTCACCTTCAATCGGATTTTTCAATCCCGGGTTGGCAATGGATAATCTTCGTGCCAAATCACCAACCATTGCTAACGTACATTTTTCACCATCTGAAAGTTGAGTGACATCAAGTTCTTCGTCTCTGTAAGGTAAATGCTTAGTTAAAACCATTCTTAAAGGATTGCGTTTGATACGAAGTTCCTCAAAGTCCGGAATTATTTTTTGAATTGCTGTCCTCACTGCTTTTAATTGAGAATCCAAGACACTGTTCCCGTTATCGTCCAACACTTCAAGATCACTCATGTATGGGCCTGAAGCATCTATATTGTGAGCGAATTCCCGTATCTTTTCATTTTCAATATCTTCTCGATTACGGAACCATTCAAAAAACAGACGAAAATCATTAATATGCCGTTCGTTCAGCAAAGCGCCATCGTATGCTGCCAGTTGCTCAAAGATATGTTTTTCTCTGATCCTCAATGGAATATCCAAAACATTTCTCCCGACACCATACAAAACAACAATAGGTATTGAGTAATTCGGTTCTTGGGATAAGTGTTCATTTACGTTTTTTACAATCGTATTAATTTCATCCAAGCTGCTGATGGTTTGTTTTGTTTGGTGTCTCTGTTTGGCAATTTTCCAAGCTATATCTTGTCCAGCATAAGTCATTTCAACGTCAATGGCTGAACTGGGCGAACCATTCTTGATATAACTTTTATCAAAAATAATCCCATTACTACTTAGTGAACGAATTCGGCCAATGAAACGGGACAAAGCCATTGCCAAAGCAAAAAGAATCGTGCTTTTACCTGATCCATTGACTCCAATGATAACATTCATTTTTTTATTAAAGTTCAATTCAAGATGATCGACACCTTTGAATTTTTCTATCTTTATTTTTTTTACAAACAATTCATTCATTTTATGCTCCTTTACTCAAGCACAACGAGCTCGCCACTTAGCTTAAACTGATTTTGATTCATGTCGGTTCAACACTTTTTGATACTATACCACTATGGATTGTCGGTTGCAAGGTCCAAACTAAGCTTTACCTAGAATTATCAGCCAGACAGAACCATGTGATTCTGCCGACTGTGGATAAAAGTTCACGTATATGGGAACTTATACTGAGTTGAATTCCATTGAAATTGAGTTCATCTACTACCGGATACAGAACTTTCAATATTCACTTCCCTGCTGCTTCCTGTTCCTCTTTCTCCTTCGACAACATGAACTTCAGGATATCCAGATTTCGGTATCTGACAGAAGTTCCAACCATACGTCTGGTAAAGGGGAAATAGTTTTCTTTTTCGAGTTTCTTGAAGTTCGATAATCCTATGGAAAGCATGGTGGCTGCTTCTTCCTGAGTCACTAACTTCGGAGTGATGATGGGGAAGAGTTCTCCTTTTTCACTTAGGGATTTCAGGTTGGAGTGAATGATTTCTTCTTCAGCGACATAGATGACGCCTTCTTCAACGAGAGGTTTCAATAGCTGGGAGATGATCTTGACAGTTCTGGGACGGAGTTGGTTGGAGTTCATGATGGTGTGCCTCCTTATCTTATTTTCAGGCACACCATGATGTCAGGATGTAGTTTTTTATGAGGTAGGAAAAAGAGGGGAATTATCATCTTCTATTTCTTTGAACAGTTGTAACAGTTCATGGCGTTCTATGAGTGTTTTTTATCTACTGTGAAGTATCCATTATGATCCTGGTAAATTCAATTCCTGTAGACTGTCAATGACCATATACAGCTTCATTTTTTATAACTTCCCCTATAAACTCAATAATCTTCATGATTGCGTTATTCATTGAACTCTTTGTTATTACCATATTTATACAAATGATCTATTTATTGCTTCTCTGAATCATTGACTCTTTTATTATCTCCATCAATAATTACTCTATTTATAACACCAATAATTGCCTTATTTATTATCTTTACCAATAATTGTCCTATTTGTAAATCCAATAATTGCCTTATTTATAATTCCAATCATTGACTCTTTTATTATTTATATTACTAATACCTCCTCTGAACAACCTTCTTTCTCCCCTGATTCTGAACTCAAAAACATTCATCTGAGTCTATGAAATATTCGCCGGAGTTGTGTAGTATTTTACGTTCAACCGTCCTCCTATGCCATCAACAAAAAGGAGGACACTATGGCTTACACAAAAATCATCTATGACAATTCGTATCGCGGCTATCCCCTGCTGTCCCAGGAAACGATTCCAATCAAGGGATACAGGGCGATTATTCTGGACAAACTCATTGAACGCTATGAAGACGCTTTTTCTCGGTTCGGAAAAGTCCTGCTTGTCCGATTGACCATCCGCTTTCCGGAGGGCCTGAGAACTGTCCCGGACAATGCCTGTTTTCAGCATTTCGTGGAACTTTATGTGGAGACGCTGCGGAAGTTCGGGCTTCATTACATCTGGTGCGTGGAACAGTCCTTTTCCGAGAACTTTCATTATCACCTTTACCTGTTTCTCAACGGCGGGAATGGCGGGCTTCATTATTTCCTTTATCCGATAGACGCCAACCGAATCTGGAGTCATACGCTGAAACTTTTTTACGGGATTGAGGCTTTTCCCGCCGGTCTGGTTCATCTGGGCAATGGCGGCTTTCAGGGCACTCCGATGAACAATGGCATGATTATCCCGTCCGGACACCTGCCTCTGATTCAGGAGGGGTTCCGCTGCTGTTCCTATATCGCCAAAATCTATACGAAAGAAGCCCTGCCTCCAGGTCTACGCGAGTTCAACTGCTCGCTGATGAAGGGAGGTGTCGCATGTTGAGTTCGGAACAGGAATATGCTCTTTCCCGAATGCTTGCCGGGGCCAATGTTTTTTTGACCGGACGAGGAGGCACAGGGAAGAGTGTGGTTGTCAATGAGTTTGTCCGGCGCGCCAAAAGACGGGTCATCTGCCTTGCGCCTACCGGATTTGCCGCCCGGAACTTGCATTCGGCATTCACGATCCACAGCTTCTTCCATATTTCTCCGGAGGGGATTGCAATGTTGAAAGAGGACATCGATCCGGCTCTTGTCCGGCTGTTCTCCACGGTGGATACGCTTGTCATCGATGAGATCAGCATGGTTCGAGCGGACATCTGGGAAATCATGGATCAGACTTTGCGCCGCTGTTCGCCTCCGCCCTTCCGCTGTCTTCCGTTCGCCGGGAAACAGATCGTCGCCGTGGGGGATTTCTTCCAGCTGCCTCCGGTCTGTGAGGAAGAACTGTATCCGTATTTCGTTCGGAACCTCGGCGGCGTTTATGCGTTCTCTACTCCGGCATGGGAAAGTCTGAAGTTTGAAAACCTCTTTCTTCAGGAAGTTCATCGCCAGAAAGACCCGGTGTTCCTCTCGATGCTGGAATCCATCCGGACTCTGAGAAGTGATATTGGCAGGTGGTTCGGGTTCAGTGAGCGGCGTATCAGGAACTTTTCTCCCGGGCACTGTCTTCCACCGGTGCTATGCTGTCGGAGGAGAGAGGCCGAGAAGATCAATCAGCAGGCGATGGGACAGCTTGACGATCCGGGATTCGTTCATGCCGGAAGCATTCACGG
>Ga0209373_10002151_pt1 | contig 20520 bp, 16 predicted proteins | sample Higcelweek5metaG_FD_187173 | JGI IMG/M metagenome (GOLD analysis project Ga0209373, IMG submission 187173) | Freshwater pond sediment microbial communities from the University of Edinburgh, under environmental carbon perturbations - High... | ecosystem: Environmental > Aquatic > Freshwater >... | reverse complement strand
GTGAAAGGCGTAATCAATGTATCAATTTGGTCGATGAATGTTGGATGATGTAAATTAGATGTTTTTTCGGTTAAAACCACAACACTTGGGTCATTCGCTAAAGCATCCAAATACTTTTGTTGTACCGAATTTGGAAACAACTCGCCTACTAAAACTAATTTCTTAGTGGCTTTGTTCCAAGTTTCAGTAGTTAAATTTCCTAAAGAAAAAGATTTAATTTCGGTATTAAAATCGAAAAATTCAGGTTGCACTTGTAATTCGGAAACGGTTTCATACAAAGGTTCTTCAAACGGAACATTAATGTGAACTGGTCCTTTTTTAGTAACCGCAACATGCAACGCCATTTGAATGTGATTGTCGTTTTCAGTTGATACATTTTCTTGCAAATTAGCATTGTACAAACTGTGATTCGCAAAAACATTTTCTTGACGAATGGTTTGTCCGTCACCAATATCAATCTTATTTTGTGGTCTATCCGCAGAAATTACTACTAATGGAATTTGGCTGTAAAAAGCCTCTGCAAACGCAGGATAATAATTCAGCAAAGCAGAACCCGAAGTACAAACTACAACAACTGGTTCTTGCAACTGTTGAGCAATTCCCAAAGCAAAAAATGCAGCACAACGTTCGTCAGCAATACTGTAACATTTGAAAAACGGATTGTTAGTAAATCCAATAGTCAAAGGAGCATTGCGCGAACCTGGTGAAATTACAATATGTTGGACTCCTTTTTGTTGGCAAATTTCTATAATACTTTGCGCTAAAGGAATTTTAGGATACATCATTTTAAAAAAATAACTGAAGTACAAAGTTACGAAGTTGAAAAGGTTTTTAGTACTTTTACTACGTAATTTCTTTGCGAAATGGAGATAAAAATTAGAGACTATAAAATTCAAGATTGCTCAGCCATTTTAGACATCATCAACGATGCTATTTTGCATTCAACCGCTTTGTACGATTACAATGTCAGAACTTTAGTCACACAAGAAGCTATTTTTGAAGAAAAAATTCAGAAAGGTTTTCCTGTAATTGTAGCCGAATTTAATAATGAAGTCTTAGGCTTTGGATATTATAGCGAATTCCGATTCAGAGAAGCGTATAAATTCACGGTAGAACATTCGGTTTATGCGAATAAAAATGCTATTGGAAGAGGCATCGGAAAATTATTATTGACCGAATTAATCGAAAGAGCAAAAAAACAAAACCTTCACACGATGATTGGTGTTATTGATTCAGAAAACGCAAACAGCATCGATTTTCATAAGAAATTCGGCTTTGAAGAAGTTGGGTTTATTAAGGAATCAGGTTATAAATTTGACCGATGGTTGCATTCTGTTTTTGTTCAGAAAATTCTATAAAAAAAAGTGTTCAGAGTTCTATAAACAGAAGAAACTGAACACTATATACTGAACACTTATTACTAACTATTTCCCTTCAATCCAATTGGTGATTTCAGCATCAGTAGGAAGTACTCTAGGAGAAACAACTTTTGCTAATTCACCTTTTTCATTAATAAGGTATTTTTGGAAATTCCATTCTACATCGCTGTCTTGCAACCCGTTTTTGGCTTTTTGCGTTAAAAATTGATACACAGCGTGTATATCTTTTCCTTTTACCGAGATTTTACTCATCATTGGAAAAGAAACACCATAATTTTTTTGACAAAAAGTAGCAATTTGCGCATTTGTTCCTGGTTCTTGTGAACCAAAATTATTTGCTGGGAAACCTACAATTACAAAGTTCTTGTCTTTATACTTTTCGTAAATCGCTTGCAATTGTTCATATTGCGGTGTTAATCCACATTCAGAAGCGGTGTTTACTACTAAGATTTTCTTTCCTTTCAATGAAGCAAAATCAAAAGCGTTTCCGTCCAAATCTTCTACTTTAAATTGATAAATCGTTTCTGCTGACATAGGTGTTTCTGATTTAGATTGTGTTGATGGTTTGTTTTGCGCTTGGTTTTGACAACTCCATAAAGAAGTAATTGCTAAAAACAATAAAAGTGATTTTTTCATTTTTCAATAATTTTACTCAAATTTAAAACTTTACAATTTAAATTCTGCTAAACATTTCATAAAAAAAGACTACCAAAATGATAGTCTTCTTTATATGATTTCAATTTTAGAAACTACTTTTTAATATATTTTCTGTACGGAAAATAAGCCAAAGCCGAAATTATAGCTACGCCTATTGCAATGTAAATATAATACGTAACGTTTTGTTTTTCTCCCGAAGCATAGCTATGTAAACCACTTAAATGGAAATTTACACCAAAATAGGTCATTACAATCGATGCGAAAGCAAAAACACTCATTACATTATATATCCATCTTCCTCGTAATGCTGGTACAAAACGCGCGTGAATTACAAACGCATACACCATAATACTAATTAATGCCCAAGTTTCTTTTGGATCCCAACCCCAATAACGTCCCCAACTTTCGTTTGCCCATTGTCCACCAAGGAAGTTTCCTATGGTTAACATGACCAAACCAACGGTTAACGCCATTTCATTGATATATGTAATTTCGTCTATGCTTAATTTCATTTTTTCTTTGTTCTTTTCGTTAGTAAAAATCATTAAGAATAAAGAAACTAAACCTAAAACCATCGCTAATGTAAATGGTCCGTAACTCGCTACAATAACCGCAACGTGAATCATTAACCAATATGAATTTAAAACTGGTTGTAGGTTTCCAATTGATGGATCCATCCAATTCCAATGTGCAATCATTAAAATCATCGCAGTTACAAATGCTGTTGAAGCTACTGTAAGTTTTGAATCTTTACCGAAAGCTAATCCAAAGAACATGGTTGCCCAACCTACATAAATCATACTTTCATAAGCATCACTCCAAGGCGCATGACCAGAAATATACCATCTTACAATTAATCCAGCTAAGTGTAACACGAAAAACAAACCAATCAATCCATGAAAAACATTGATAATAGTTCTAATTAATTTTGAATCTCTAAAAATTTGAACAATACAAAAAATCAACATTAAAACTCCAGCCAACATATACATATAATACAATCGCTTGAAAATATCATATTTGTTGTACATGATTTCAGAATTGATTTTACTTTCTGAAAGCATTACAGCTGCACCGTATTTATTTTGATATTGTGTTAAACCTGTAAGCAAACTATTAGCTAATTTATAATCGTTGCTTTGTGTTGCTTTATCTACAGCATTCAAATAGAACGGCATCACATTTTTAATCGAATCTAACGAAGTGCCTGTTGGCTGATTCACTTCTAAAAATGAAACCCATTTGTTAGCTTTATCACCAGGAACTGGAAAAACTTTTAAAATTTGACCGCTTAAAGCAGAATACAATAAGTTTACTTTTTTATCCGCATCAATAAAATCTTTTTGAAATTGATTAGGAACAGGTTCTTTGTAAGCTGCATCTAAAAGATTGGCTAATTTATAACCTCCAGCTTCATCAAAAAAAGCGACTAATGGTGCATATTTTGCATCTTTTTCAACTCCAATTAATTTGCGAATACTGTCATTTCCTCTTTTTAAATAAATGATTGGCAAATTATACCAATATTGAGGATATTGTGTCATCGACAAGAACGCTTGATCGGAATTCATACCTTCATAGGTATCACTTTTTGATACTTTACGAAGTAATTCTGATGAAAACGTATTGATTGGCTTCATTCGACCGTTATCTTGAATAACAACTTTTCCAAACTGTGACGCATGTTCTTCTGAAACAACGTATTTTTTTAATAAAGTAAGCGTTTCTTCCTTGCTTGGTTGATGATTGTGTTGTGCAAAGGTTAATGAAGAAAATAAAATCAATACAATACTTAATAGTTTTGATTTTTTAATTTTGACTTTTTCTAATTTTTCTTTCAAACTTGCAAACCGTGTATTTTTATTAAACAAAATTGCCATCATTCCAAGATACAATAGAAAATAACCAATATAAGTTATCCAGGTTCCCCAAAAATCGTGACTTACAGATAATTGAGTTCCTTTTTCATCTGGATCAAAACCTGCTTGAAACAATCTAAAACCTCTATAATCCAATACATTATTCATAAAAATACTATCTTTGAATGTATTCTTTTTTTCTGCATCTTGCACTTCTACTTTACTTTTGAAAGCCGAATAACTTTTTTCTGTTCCGGGATATTTATCGGCAATAAAATCATCTAATTTGATATTAAAAGGCGTGTTATAAATTTTACTTCCAAAGAATAATGTAAATTCTAAATTGCCAATTTTTACACTTTGAGGGATTCCTTGTTTTCCTCTCGCGCCAACTAGTGTTAGGATTTCTTCTTTGCCTTGTGTTTTGATTTTAACTTTTAATGCATCATCAGTTTGCTTGTCTTTGAAATCGTTGTTTGATTTAAAAACCAATTCACCTTTAATTGCTGGTTCAGGAAACACAAATTGCGCGCCACCAATGTTATACAATGAACGTAACATTAAAGGTTGTACAGCATCTTTTACTACTTTCCCTTGTAATTTATCTGCCATTCGCATAAAATCTCCTTCAAAAGGCGTTTGAATAGTGTAAGCTTCACTGATTTTGGTAATATTAATAGCTCCTTCTGTATATTTATTAAAAGCAAAAAGTACGTTATGTAAATTTTGAACTTCGCCTTCTTTTAAGTAATGTTCATGACGCGTTCCTCCACTCGACTCTACCATTTTTAGCATCAATTGACCTGTTTCTGAAGCAACAACGGTTTCGGTTGCGTTCATAACAAACTCTTGATGTTCTACTTCAAATTTCGTTCCGCTAAATTCGCCATTCATTGAGAAATCATTACTTGCAAATGCGTTCAAAAAAGCATCTTCTTTAACTTCTGGAGCTAAAATTAAACCTTTTTCAAAGGTTTTTCGCTTCATTTCACCTTTATAATCTCCATCAACTAAAACAGTTAAATATGGTTTGTCTGAATAAATAATATTTGCCGATTCGCCTTCTCTAATTGGCATCATTCCTTCGTAACTAATATATCTTGTAACAAAAGCTCCAACAATAATTAAAATAAAAGAAAGATGTAATAATAAGGTAGCCCAATTTTCTTTTTTATGCAGCTGATAACGTTTGATGTTTCCAATGAAATTGATTACAAAAAATACCATAATGGTTTCAAACCACCAAGCATTATAAACTATTACACGAGCAGTATCTGTGTTATATGCGTCTTCAATAAATGTTCCGGCTGCCATTGCTGCAGCAAAAGCTATAAATAAAACAGCCATTAAACGAGTTGAAAACAAAAAGGAGAATATTTTTTTTTCCATGAGATGTTGGAATTCAGGGTTTTTTAAAATTGGCACAAATGTACTTAATTTGAAATTCTTTTTGTAGAAGTTTAACAAACGATTTGGTATTTTTAAGGAATGATTAATTTAGTACAGCATTTTTACTTCCTTAATATCAAAATCAATTTCAGAATCGTTTTCCAATTGCACTTTTAACTTTCCTTCGGAAGTAACTTTTATAATTTTTCCAACAAATCGATTTCCGTTAGAATCTTCAAATGTTGAAACTATATTTTTCTTAAATAAATAGTTGTGATATTTCTCCCAAAAATGAGCTTCAGAAAGTTGATTGAGTTGTTCTAAATTATTTTCTAACTGATTGACTACGTTTTTTAAAAGCAAATCTTTGTCGAAAAATTGTTGTTCCAAAAGGCATAAAGAAGAAGCTTGTGGTAAGTTTTCAAAATTTTCTTGGTTGACATTAATGCCAATTCCAATAATTGATTGAACTTCAGTCTGACTTTTTATGCTGTTTTCAATTAAAATTCCAGCAATTTTTTTATTCTCTGCCAAAATGTCGTTTGGCCATTTTATTTTAAATTCCTTAGAACTTATCTTTTGTAATCCTTCCACAACACTTAATGCAACTATGACATTTAATGTGAATAAATTAGTTTTTGAATTTGCTATTTTACTGTATAAAACACTAAAAGTTAGATTCTTACCCGATTCAATTAACCATTCTGAACCTCGTTGACCTTTACCATTTGTTTGATGTTCTGCGGAAACTACTGTGAAATTTTCAACCACTTCAGAAGTGGCTAATTGCTTCAAAAAAGTATTTGTTGAATCAATGGCATTGAGTTTGATTAACTTCATATTATAGTAACAAATTTTAATCTTGTGTTAAGGTTCAAAAATAATCACAAAAAATGATACCTTTGCATAAATTCAAAAATAATAAATGGCGAAGAAAAATATTAGCAATGATGATTTATTAGCAAACATCATCAAAGGGATTGAAGAAGTAAAAGGAGAAAATATTGATATTCTTGATTTAAGAGCAATTGATAACACAGTTTGTGATTACTTTGTAGTTTGTAACGGAAATTCAAACACACAAGTAAATGCAATTGTAGGTTCTATTCAAAAAATTGTTTCAAAAGAATTAAAAGATAAACCTTGGCATGTTGAAGGTGCCGAAAATGGTGAATGGGTTTTAATGGACTACGTTAATATTGTAGTACATGTTTTTCAAAAACACATTCGTGAATACTACCGAATTGAAAGTTTATGGGGTGATGCTAAAATCACAACTATCGAAACAAAATACTAAAATATTTTATGGCACAAAATAGCAACAATAATAATTCTGGCTTTAAATTTAGTCCATGGATGAGTATTGTACTTGTCCTAACGATTTTTTTTACAATCCAACTATTTACTAATGGATTTGATTTAAGTAATCCTGGCAAAACAAGTTTATCAAAATTTAATGAATTTTTAGAAGCTGGTCAAGTTGATAGAGTAACATTTACCAACACAAAAGCTACTGTTTACCTTAAAAAAGAGGCCTTAACGGATAAAAGACATGAAAAAGTAAAAAATGATATTACTGACAAATTAAATGTCAAAGGACCTCATTACTACTTTGAGATTGGTGATTTAAAAGCTTTTCAAGAAAGCCTAGTAAATGCTCGTAAAACAAAACTTATAAATGATTTTGAAAAAGAACCTGAAAGCTTTTTAGGCGATTTAATCATCGGAATTATTCCAATATTGTTATTAGTTGTACTTTGGATTTTCATGATGCGAAGAATGTCTGGTGGCTCAGGTGGCGGAGGCGGACAAATTTTTAGTATTGGAAAATCAAAAGCAAAACTTTTTGATGAAAAGAACGACACAAGAACAACATTTGAAAACGTTGCTGGATTAGAAGGTGCAAAAGAAGAAATTCAAGAAATTGTTGAATTCCTTAAAAATCCAGAAAAATATACTTCAATTGGAGGAAAAATTCCAAAAGGAGCATTATTAGTTGGTCCTCCAGGAACAGGAAAAACATTATTAGCTAAAGCTGTTGCTGGTGAAGCAAAAGTGCCTTTCTTCTCTTTATCAGGATCAGATTTTGTTGAAATGTTTGTAGGGGTTGGAGCTTCTCGTGTTAGAGATTTATTCAAACAAGCTAAAGAAAAATCACCAGCGATTATTTTCATTGATGAAATTGATGCTGTAGGTAGAGCGCGTGGAAAAAACAACATGACAGGTGCAAATGACGAAAGAGAAAATACATTAAACCAATTACTGACAGAAATGGATGGTTTTGGAACCAATTCAAACGTAATTGTATTAGCTGCAACCAACAGAGCCGATGTTTTAGACAAAGCTTTATTGCGTGCAGGTCGTTTTGACAGACAAATTTATGTGGATTTACCAGACATCAGAGAACGTAAAGAAATTTTTGAAGTACATTTAAAACCTTTAAAAAAATCAGAAGAATTAGATACCGAATTTTTAGCAAAACAAACCCCTGGATTCTCTGGAGCTGATATTGCTAACGTGTGTAATGAAGCTGCTTTAATTGCTGCTCGTAAAGACAAAAAAGCGGTAGACAAACAAGATTTCCTAGACGCCGTTGACAGAATTGTAGGCGGTTTAGAAAAGAAAAATAAAATTGTTACTCCTGATGAAAAAAGAGCAATTGCTTTTCACGAGGCTGGTCACGCAACTGTAAGCTGGATGTTAGAACACGCTGCACCATTAGTAAAAGTTACAATTGTTCCTCGTGGACAAAGCTTAGGAGCAGCATGGTATTTACCAGAAGAACGATTAATTGTGAGACCTGACCAAATGTTAGACGAAATGTGTGCTACCATGGGAGGAAGAGCAGCTGAGAAAGTAATTTTTGATAAAATTTCAACAGGTGCATTGAGTGATTTAGAAAAAGTCACCCGTCAGGCAAGAGCAATGGTTACTATTTATGGCTTAAACGATAAACTTGGAAATATCACTTATTATGATTCAACAGGGCAATCAGATTATAATTTTTCAAAACCATATTCTGAAGATACTGCAAGAGTAATCGATTTTGAAATTTCTAAATTAATTGAAGAGCAATACCAAAGAGCAATTCATCTTTTAGAAACAAACAAAGAGAAATTAACACAATTAGCAAACATATTAATCGAGAAAGAAGTAATCTTTAAAGATGATTTAGAAGCCATCTTTGGAAAAAGACCATTTGATAAAGAAGAAGAAATCCATGTTGTTGAATAATACTTATCAACAAAATAATCTTAATAAAAAACTCAGCGATTAAAGTAATTTGCTGAGTTTTTTTTTATCTTTGATTTTTACTATATAAATTACCTACTAAAAATAGATGAGCAGTCTTTTTAGAAAATTTTTCGGAACTTCAGGTGATGAGGCAGATAATGACAAAAAAAATGATGTCAAAAGTCCTTATGCACCAGATATTTCATTGCCTATAGATGAGCAATTTACAATGCATTTCAAAAATAATGGAGGAAAATTTATTTATTGTGAAAACTTAAATGAGGTTTCTGAAAATTTTGAAAATATATTAGCCGAAAATGATTGGTTTGAAAAAGAAGTAATCTGTTTTGATTCCAAACTTTTTAAACTATTAGAAGAAAACAGATTATCTCCAGATGGAAATAATGATAGAGCAACTTTTTTCTTAACTAGTTGTGAAAATTTAGTTGCTGATGAAGGTTCAATACTTTTTTCTTCCAACCAATTAAAACATTTTAAGCCAAATGAGTTGCCAACAAACATGATTGTTTTCGCAACAACAAGCCAAATTACTGGAACTAAAGGAGATGGTTTAAGACGTATTAAAAACGCACACGAAAAAAATTATCCAACAAATATTACAACCATAAAATACTTTGAAGAAGTAAAAGAGCAAGATTTTCTTCATTATGGAAGTTGTCATAAAAATCTCTACCTACTTCTTTTAGAAGATTTATAGAATGAACGAAACGCTGAAAAGAGCATTATCTGGAGCCGTTTACATAATTTTATTATTAGGCTGTATCTCTTACTCACAAGAAAGTTTAGCAATTCTTTTTGGTGTATTCTTGCTAATTGGTGTTTATGAATTTTGCAAAATAGCAGCTTTGAATTTATTTGTAAGTTTACCCATAGCAGCCATTTCATATTATTTTTTATGGAACAAAAGTCAAAATTTCACAATTAAAACGATAATTGTAAGTTTATCAATTATCATCTCAATTAAGCTTTTGTTATATTTGTTTAATACACAAAAAACCAACTTTAAAATTGCAACCAGATATTTATTATTAATTGGTTACATTATCATTCCTTTTGTCATTACAAACTATGTCGCAATTGGTAAAAATGGGTATAACCCAAAAATATTAATTTCTATTTTAATTCTCATCTGGGCAAATGATACATTTGCTTATTTAGTTGGGAAAAATTTCGGAAAAAATAAACTATTCCCAAGTGTTTCACCAAAAAAAACGATTGAAGGATTTGTAGGCGGAATGTTTTTTACCATTATTTCAAGTGTTTTATTGTCTAAATTTTATATAGAATCAAACATTTTGTACATTTGGATTATTATTGCAATAATTGTGAGTATTTTTAGCACTTTAGGCGATTTAATTCAATCAAAATTTAAACGCGTTGCAGGAATAAAAGATAGCGGAAAAATAATGCCAGGACATGGTGGTATTTTAGATCGATTAGATAGTATTATCTTTGTAATTCCGTTTATTAATTTGTTTTATTTAATTTTATATTATGTTTCATAAAGAAGGTTCAAAACTGATTTTTATTACGCTACTTTTAGTAGTTGGTATTATTTTTTTAGCAGATGCATTTGTATCAATTGAATGGCTAAGAACGCTTTTGTTTGTATTTGCAATTGTAATTTTAGTATTAGTACTTCAGTTCTTTAGAAATCCTACAAGAGTTGCAGATAATAGTGATAATCATATATTAGCTCCTGTTGATGGAAAAGTAGTTGTAATTGAAGAAGTATATGAACCAGAATATTTTAAAGACAAACGTTTAATGGTTTCTATCTTTATGTCACCAATAAATGTACACGTAACACGTTATGCGCTAAACGGAATTGTAAAATATAGCAAATATCATCCAGGAAAATATTTAGTAGCTTGGCATCCAAAAGCGAGCGAAGAAAATGAAAGAACTACAGTGGTAATCAATAACAGAGTGTATGGTGAAGTAATGTATCGTCAAATTGCTGGAGCTTTGGCACGTAGAATTGTAAACTATGCACAAGAAGGTATGCGCGTAGTACAAGGAAAAGATGCTGGCTTCATCAAATTTGGCTCAAGAGTAGATTTATACTTACCTTTAGGAACAGAAGTTAATGTCAAAATTGGTGAAAAAGCAATTGGAAACAAAACAGTTATCTGTAAAAAAGCATAAATGAGCGAAAAAGATTTAAATACGTTATTTGACGAAGCATTTGCAAATGCACAATTGATTCCACAAGAATCAGTTCCGCAAGATATGCAATTGGTGTTGTATGGATTATACAAACAAGCTACTTCAGAAAGTACTAATAAATTATATTTTCAAAATCCACAAGATTTGCGAAATGCATTCAAATTTAATGCTTGGATGCAAGTTAAACATATTTCGGCTGATGAAGCCAAACAACAATATATTGAACTCATCAATCAATTAATGAAAGAGCGCAATATTAAATCATAAAAAATGAAAAAACTATTTATAATATCTTTTGCTCTAGTAAGCATTTTAGGCTGTAAAAAAGATAACGATTTAGTTGAAGTTCAAATTCCTGATCCAGAAGTTCCCGTTACACAAACTGCTTTTGGCAATCCAGCTGATGTAAAAGTAGATGAAGGTAGCATTTTTAAAATGAAAGGTTTAAAGTATTCATACGATGCTTTAGCGCCTTTTATTGATGGTAGAACAATGGAAATTCATTATTCAAAACATCATTTAGGATATGCCAATAAATTAAATAAAGCAATTGTTGGTACTGATTTAGAAACCAAAACTATTGAAGAAATTCTAACAAAATTAGATATCAAAAATACTGCTCTAAGAAATAATGCAGGAGGATATTACAATCACAATTTATTTTTTGAAATTTTAAATCCAAAAGCAGGTGGAACACCATCAGGCGAATTAGCGCAAGCAATTACAACTGAATTTGGTTCATTTGACGAATTTCAGAAAAAAATAGCAGAAGTTGCCACAAATCAATTTGGAAGTGGTTGGGCTTGGTTAATAGTTACCAAAGAAGGAAAACTAGCTATAACAAGCACATCAAATCAAGACAATCCATTAATGCCTAATGCTGAAGTAAAAGGAACTCCTATATTAGCAATTGATGTTTGGGAACACGCTTATTATTTGAATTACCAAAACAAACGTGCTGATTATTTAACAGCAATTTTCAATGTTATTGATTGGAAAATTGTTGGTGAGAAATATACTACAATTATTTCACAATTATAACATTGCAATACATCTAAAAAAACTTACATTTCATCGATTTTTTAGTAATTTTTAATATAATTTTATATACATTTACGCATATAAATCTATCTATATGCAATCGTTAAAATATTCAAGTTTAATTTTATTCTTTTCGCTTTTATTTAGTTCAACTATTCAATCGCAAATAGTCTCAGGAGAATCTTTCATGAAAGCTAATTATGTTGAGATTGGAGTCAATCAATATGGCATTTATGGAACTTCTAACAATGCCCCAACAGGCTATCATCCAAGATTAAATTCATCAGCAAGAAATTTAGGCTTTGTGGCAGATCCAGCAAAAGATGGTTGGACAGTTGGAACACCAACATATTACGGAGATTTTTTCTATCCTGGAACTCCACAAGAAGGATTTGCAGTTCAATTTAATGGGAATACATATAGAAACTGGAACATAGGTTTTTTTAATATCCCAGGTTCTAATTTATCACATGTAGTAGATGCTACAGGTGTAACATCAATATGGGAAGGAACTGTGAGTGGATTAAAAGTCAATCAAAAAACCTTTGCCCCACTAAATGAAGTTTTTTTTGTAGTGCGTATAGAATTAACAAATACTACTGGAGCTGATATGACTGATGTGTACTATATGAGAACATTAGATCCAGATAATGATGTAACCTTATCTTCTAATTATAGTACAATAAATGAAATTGTCTATGATTTACCTAATCCACAAAATAACACTTTAGTTTCTGCAACTGGAACTATGTATTCTGGTTCATACTTAGGTTTAGGAACTAAGGATTGTAGAGCAAACTCATTTATTTTATCTGGTGGTCTTAGCCCAGATTCTTTTACCCCAATAAATACAATTCATAGTCAGAGTGCTTCAGGAATGATTTATACAGGAACATATACGAACGATGTTGGTATCGGAATAACCTACAATTTAGGAACAATTCCTGCAGGACAAACAAAAAGAATTGCGTTTACATATATCCTTAACGAAAGTGACTTAGATGTTGCTTTGAGTCAAACTCTTCCAGAAGCTTTTGCAAATACAACAACTCCAATTATTTCAGGAAGTAGTTATACATTCTGTGAAGGAGAAACAATTAATATGACAATTAACAATGGAGAAGATCAAGTATGGCAATGGTCTCCTGCTGAATATTTTTCTGCTCCTTTTGGAGAAAATGTTACACTTACAGTACCAAATACACCTGTAAACTTTACAATTAATGGTGTTTCAGATTGTAACCCAGTTGTGTATAATTTCACAATTAGTCCATCTGCTTTCCAAGCCAATTTGGAAGAAGAGTATCATGTTCTTTGCAGTGGTAGTAGCACAAGTCACAATCCAATGGATGGTGTTACGTCACCTACTTCGACCATAAATTGGTATGATGCTCCAACTGGCGGAACATTATTATCTTCAAGCTACACATTCAGTACACCTGTTCTTACAAATGCGAGCTCAACTCCAATTGAATATTTATATTATTTTCAAGAAACAACAGCAAGTGGATGTGTATCTGAAAGAATTCCATTTAGAATAAAAGTTTACAACACATTAAACATACCTGATTCTCAATTAAAAGTTTGTACTTTCGGAGTACCTTTGACACCCTTTAATTTATTGGACTACCAAAATATTGTTGAGCCAATTGATAATGCTACTTTTACATATTATGCATCTTTATCAGATTTAGCTAATAATATTCCTATTTCAAATCCTGCAAACTATACAAACACATCAAATAATCAAATTATTTATGTGAAAATTGAAGTTAATTCATCATGTTCGGATGTAGCTGAATTAACGTTACAAGTTTTTGAACAAATTGCTGTTACTCCAACTCAATTAAATGGTTGTGATGATGATTTTGATAATATCGCAGAATTTGATTTGACTCAAGCTAATAACTCAATAAATACAAATGCTGATTCTCAATTCTCATATTATTTAACTTTAGCAAATGCTCAAGATGATATCAATGAGATTACTAATTTCACTAATTATACAAATATTGTTGATCCACAAACTATTTATGTTAAGGTTTCTAACCCTAATTGTGAAAATATTACTCAAATAATATTAGATGTATTCGACAAACCTATCCTTAGTAATGGTACGTTAAATAGTTGTGAGGAAAACATTGATGGTACAGCAAATTTTGATTTAACTTCTGCTCAATCACAATTTAGTTCGGACACAAGTATAACTTATAACTATGCGACTTCATTAAGTGATTTACAGAATGGAATTTTAATTTCAAATACAACAAATTATACAAATACAAGCAATCCTCAAGTAATATTTGTCGAAGGATCAAATTCATTTGGTTGTAGTAATATTGTAGAATTAACACTTAACATACAACCTGTTACACGTTATACTATTTCAGATTTTAATAAATGTGATGACAATTTTGATGGATTTGTTGGCTTTAATCTTAGTGATAAAATTGCCGAAATGAATGCTATTCTTCCAGCAGGAACATATACTTTCACTTACCATACTTCAGAATTTAATGCACTAAATGGAATAAGTCCTTTACCAGTAAACTATACAAATACAATTACACCAGATGAAATTATCTGGGTAAAAGCCCAACCTACTTCTGGATGTCCAAAATTAATTAATTTCAAACTTCACGTATTAGCGCAAGCTGTTTTAACCAATGGTAGCCTGAGTAGTTGTGAAGAAAATCTAGGAGGTACTGCTAATTTTGATTTAACTGCTGCTCAGAGTCAATTTAGTTCTGATGCAACATTAAATTTTAACTATGCAACATCTTTAAGTAACTTACAAAATAATATTTTAATAACAAATACTACTAATTTTACAAATACAAGCAATCCTCAAATTATATATGTTGCAGGATATAATGCAAACAATTGTAGTAATGTTATAGAATTAACATTAAATGTTTTGACCGTTAACAGATATTCCACAACCGATTTCAGAAAATGTGATGATGATTTTGATGGTTTTGTTAATTTTAACTTGAATGATAAAAATTCAGAAATAAATAGTCTTTTACCAACAGACACCTATTCATTTACTTATCATGCTACAGAACTTGATGCTTTAAACGGAATAAATACAATTGCTTCGAATTACACAAATACAATTTCACCCGAACAAATAATTTGGGTTAGAGCTATTGGAACATCTGGATGTCAAAAGTTAATAAGTATTAAGCTAATTGTGAGTCCAAGACCGGTTTTAACTAATGCAGTACTAAATAACTGTAAAGAAAACTTAGATGGAACTGCTAATTTTAATTTCATAGAAGCTCAACCATCATTTAGTTCAGACAATACACTAACATACAATTATGCAACTTCCGCTTTAAATCTTGCAAATGGTATTTATATAACAAATATAACTAACTTTACAAATACGAGTAACCCTCAAACAATTTATGCTGAGGCAACAACTGTATTTGGTTGTAAAAGTCTAGTAGAATTAACAATTAATGTTTTACCTGTTAATTCATACACTATTTCAGATTTTAACAAATGTGATGACGATTTTGATGGTTTTGTTTTATTTGATTTAACAGAGAAAGAAGCTGAGATGAATACCATTTTACCTTCAGATACTTACACATATACTTATTATTTATCAGAAATAGATGCTTTAAATAATACAAACGCTATTTCATCAAGTTTCACAAATACATTGGTTCCTGAACAAACAATTTTCGTTAGAGCTCAAGGAATAGGTTGTCCACACATCATAAGTTTTAAATTGATTGTTTTAATAAAACCATATTTAATTATGACTCCAATTAGAGGGTTATGTGTTGGTGATACAATTGTATTAAATGCTGGAAATGGATTCGACACATACTTATGGTCAACAGGAGAAACAACTCAATCAATTTATGTAAATACTCCTGGAACGTATACAATAACAGTTGAAAATTTTTATGGAACATTTTCATGTTCTACAACTCAAACTATACAAGTTGTAGCTTCTGATATTGCCATAATAAATGATGTGGAAGTTGTTGATTTTACAAATAATGATAATAGTTTAACAATAATATATGAAGGTATTGGAGATTATGAATTCTCAATAAATGGAATTGATTATCAAGACTCACCTGTATTTGAAAACCTAGAAAGTGGTATTTACACTGTATATGTTAAAGATAAATATGGTTGTGGTATTGTCGATACAGAAGTTTATGTATTAATGTATCCTAATTATTTTACTCCAAATGGTGATGGTATAAATGACTATTGGAATATCAAATTTTCTAGTAAAGAACCAGAAATGACTGTTTCGATTTTTGATCGCTATGGCAAATTAATTAAAGTTTTAACCGGAACAAGTTATGGCTGGGATGGAACTTATAACGGAGAACAAATGCCTTCAACCGATTACTGGTTTCTAGTTAATAGAAAAGATGGAAAAGAATTCAGAGGACATTTCTCATTGAAAAGATAAAAACTAAAAAGGGTATTCAAAATTTGAATACCCTTTTTTAATATATTTAAGAAATAAATTAATTACTTCACATCCATTAATTCTACATCAAACACTAAAGTAGCATCAGGTGGTATAACTCCTCCAGCACCTCTAGAACCATATCCTAAATAAGAAGGAATCACAAAACGAGCTTTGTCTCCTACTTTCAACAAAGCAATACCTTCGTCCCAACCTTCAATTACTTGTCCAACTCCTAAAGTAAAGTCAATTGGTTGTTTTCTTTTGTATGAAGAATCAAATACTTGTCCGTTTTCTAATGCCCCTTGGTAGTGAACTGATACTTTTTTACCTTTTTCAGCTTGTGTACCACTTCCTTTTTGGATGATTTGGTAACGTAAACCACTTTCAGTCTTTTGAAAACCAGCGGCTAATTTTTCCAAAGCTTCCTCTGCCATTTTTTTTTGCTCCGCAATTCTTTTCTCTCTTGAACCTTCAAATGTTCTGAACGCTTCAATAGCATTCCATTTTTGAGCTTCTTCTCCCACTCTAATGATTTCAATACTTTCCAAAGCATCGTCACCTTCAACGGCATCAACAACATCTTGTCCTTCTACAACATGTCCAAAAACAGTATGTTTTCCATCTAACCAATTTGTTGGAACATGTGTAATAAAAAATTGAGAACCATTAGTTCCAGGTCCAGCGTTTGCCATAGACAAAACTCCTGGCTTGTCATGTTTTAAATTTGGGTGAAACTCATCGTCAAAATTGTAACCAGGACCACCTGTTCCTTGCCCTTGAGGACAACCACCTTGTATCATAAAATCAGGAATTACACGGTGAAATTTTAATCCGTCATAATAAGGTTTCCCCATTGGTCTAGCCGAATTTTCTAATTGTCCTTCAGCTAATCCTACGAAGTTACCTACCGTTCCTGGTGTTAAATCGTGCGTTAATTTTACTAAAATAGCACCTTTAGCTGTGTTAAATTTAGCGTATATTCCGTTTTCCATTGTTTTGATTTTTAATTTAAAGATGCAAAATTACAAAATAAATAGTAGATTTGATATACTTATTTGAATACTATGGAAGCTAAAGATTATATCAACATCAATAAAGAAACTTGGAACAACAAAGTTGATGTGCACATTGACTCTGATTTTTACGATATGGAAGGTTTTCTAAAAGGAAAATCAACCTTAAACTGTATCGAATTAGATTTACTTGGCGATGTAAAAGGAAAAAAAGTATTGCATTTACAATGTCATTTTGGTCAAGACACCATGACTTTTTCAAGAATGGGAGCTAAAGCAACGGGCGTTGATTTATCAGACAAAGCCATTGAAAGAGCTCGAGAAATCAATGAAAAATTAAATTTAGATGCTACTTTTGTTTGCTGTGATATTTATGACGCACCCAATCATTTAGACGAAAAATTTGATATTGTTTTTACCAGTTATGGCACCATAGGTTGGTTTCCAAATTTAGACAAATGGGCTAAGGTGATCTCTCATTTTTTAAAACCTGGTGGAAAATTTGTTATGGCCGATTTTCATCCCGTAGTTTGGATGTTTGATAACGATTTCAAAGAAGTGTTTTATAATTATTTCAATACGGAAGAAATTATTGAGGATGAATCGGGCACATATGCTGATAGATATGCAGAAATTGCAGCACAAACGGTTACTTGGAATCACCCCACCTCAGAACTTTTAAATGCTTTGATTACAAACAACTTGGAATTAAATTGTTATAACGAATTTGATTATTCTCCATACAATTGCTTCAATCAAACCGAAGAATTTCAGCCGAATAAATTCCGAATCAAACATTTGGGAAACAAAATTCCAATGGTGTATTCGCTTTCGGCAACTAAAAAATAATCTACTATCTTTGCACCATGCGAATTGATATTATTACAGTTTTACCCGAATTAATGCGAAGTCCATTTGAGGCTTCCATTATGAAACGTGCCATTGAAAAAGGTTTGGTGGAAGTTCATTTTCACAATTTAAGAGACTACACTACAAACAAACAAAGAAGTGTCGACGATTATCAGTTTGGTGGTGGAGCTGGAATGGTGATGTCTGTACAACCCATTGACGCCTGTATTTCGAAACTAAAAAACGAAAGAACTTACGACGAAATCATTTATATGACTCCGGATGGGGAAACCTTGAATCAAAAAATGGCAAATTCAATTTCGATGTATGAAAATATATTGATTTTGTGCGGTCATTATAAAGGTGTGGACCAAAGAGTTCGAGATATGCACATTACACGCGAAATTTCAATTGGTGATTATGTATTGAGCGGTGGCGAAATTGGTGCTATTGTGTTTTGCGATGCCATTATCCGATTGATTCCGGGTGTTTTAAGTGACGAAACTTCGGCATTGACCGATAGCTTTCAAGATAACTTGCTATCACCTCCTATTTACACTAGACCAGCCGACTACAACGGATTAAAAGTTCCAGAAGTTTTATTAAGTGGGAATTTCGCCAAAATCGAAAAATGGCGAGAAGACATGGCGTACGAACATACAAAAAACAGAAGACCAGATTTGTTGGAAGAATAAAAAACAGTATTATTAATAAAAATTTAATCAATTATAAATTGTTAATTATAAATTTATTTTCTTAAATTTGCACCCACTTTGAATCAACCTCTGGCGATAGACGTGTATGTTGCTTTGAATCAAACATTTATAATTAAGACTATGTCAAATTTAGTTGATTTCGTGAATAGCGAATTTGTTACAAAAAAAGATTTCCCTGCTTTCGGAGCTGGTGATACTATCACTGTATACTACGAAATTAAAGAGGGTGAAAAAACAAGAACTCAGTTCTTCAAAGGAGTTGTAATCCAAAGAAGAGGTACTGGAGCAACTGAAACTTTTACAATTCGTAAAATGTCAGGTTCTGTTGGTGTTGAGCGTATCTTCCCAGTAAACTTACCAGCTTTACAAAAAGTTGAAGTGAACCAAAGAGGTAAAGTTCGTAGAGCTCGTATCTACTACTTTAGAGACCTTACAGGTAAAAAAGCAAAAATTAAAGAAAGAAGATACAAAAACTAATTTGTACGTTCTCAAGTATAAAAAGCCACAACAATGTTGTGGCTTTTTTTGTTGAATTTTATGCAAGATTTAAGCATTTATCATAAATTATTTCTTTCAAAATTCCTATATTTGGCAGATTTAACAAACTATATTCAAATATAATACATAACATTCATGTCTAACCAATCTAAAATAATGTATACCATTACGGATGAGGCGCCAATGTTGGCAACACATTCGTTTTTACCTATTGTAAAAGCCTTTACAAAACCCGCAAACATTGCTATAGAAACTAGAGATATTTCATTAGCAGGAAGAATTTTATCAAACTTTCCAGAGTTTTTAAAAGAAGATCAAAAAATTGGTGATGCACTTACCGAATTAGGACAACTTGCTAATACTCCAGAAGCAAACATTATCAAATTACCAAATATTTCTGCTTCGATTCTTCAATTAAAAGAAGCAATTACTGAATTACAATCACAAGGTTTCAATATTCCAAACTATCCTGAAGAACCACAAAACGATACTGAAAAAGAAATTAAAGCAAAATATGCTAAAGTTTTAGGTTCAGCTGTAAATCCTGTGTTACGTGAAGGAAACTCTGACCGTAGAGCCCCAAAAGCTGTAAAAAACTATGCAAAAGAAAACCCACACAGAATGGGAACTTGGGCTTCAGACAGTAAAACCGAAGTAGCTCACATGAATTCAGGTGATTTCTACGGAACGGAAAATTCTACAACAGTTGAAAAAGATGGAAAATTTAGAATTGTTTTCACTGCTGAAAATGGAACAACTTCTGTTTTAAAAGATTTTGCTAATTTAAAAGCTGGTGAAGTTATTGATAGTTCAGTGATGAGCTTGAATGCTTTAAAACAATTCACTAAAGCAACTATTGCTGATGCTAAAGCAAAAAACGTAATGCTTTCTGCACACTTAAAAGCAACAATGATGAAAATTTCTGATCCAATTATTTTTGGAGCTATCGTTGAAACTTTCTTTGCTGATGTTTATACTAAATATGCTGACCTATTCAAATCGTTAGACATTAATCCAAATAATGGATTACAAGATTTATACAATAAAATTGTTGGAATTCCGCAAGAAGCTGAAATCAAACAAGCTATCGCCGATGCTTTAACAAACGGACCACGTGTAGCTATGGTAAATTCAGAAAAAGGAATTACTAACTTCCACGTTTCTTCTGACGTAATTGTTGATGCTTCTATGGCTGCTTTAGCGCGTAGTGGTGGAAAAATGTGGAATGCAGAAGGAAAAGAAGAA
>Ga0209373_10002150_pt1 | contig 20520 bp, 16 predicted proteins | sample Higcelweek5metaG_FD_187173 | JGI IMG/M metagenome (GOLD analysis project Ga0209373, IMG submission 187173) | Freshwater pond sediment microbial communities from the University of Edinburgh, under environmental carbon perturbations - High... | ecosystem: Environmental > Aquatic > Freshwater >... | reverse complement strand
AAACATGCTACTAATGTAAACGACTTCGTACTTGGCGGACGATCCGTCGGTCCTTGGTTGACTGCTTTTGCTTTTGGTACTTCTTATTTTTCTTCAGTTGTATTTGTAGGTTATGCTGGACAGTTTGGTTGGAAATATGGTCTCTCCGCTACCTGGATTGGTATTGGAAATGCGGTTATTGGTAGTTTACTTGCATGGATTGTACTTGGTCGAAGAACACGCATCATGACCAATCACTTAAATTCCTCCACAATGCCAGAATTTTTCGGCAAACGTTTTGAAAGTCATTCGCTTAAGATAGTTGCTTCTTTTATCGTTTTTATATTTTTGATTCCCTATACAGCGTCCGTATATAATGGACTATCCAGGCTTTTTGGAATGGCATTTGATGTTCCTTATGAAGTATGTATTATTATTATGGCTTTACTTACCGCAGTTTATGTGATTGCAGGTGGCTATATGGCTACAGCCATCAATGATTTTATTCAGGGAATTATTATGCTGATAGGTATTGTTGCTGTTATAGCTGCAATTCTAAATGGACAGGGCGGTTTCATAGATGCCATAGGAAAGCTTGCACAATTTGAAAGTGATATTGAGCCAACACTTGGTCAGCCAGGCGTATTTACTTCTTTCTTTGGTCCAGATCCTATAAACCTAGTAAGTATTGTTATACTGACTTCGCTTGGTACTTGGGGACTGCCACAGATGGTTCACAAGTTTTATACAATTAAAGACGAACAGTCCATTAAAACAGGTACCATTATTTCGACTGCATTCGCAATCGTTGTGGCCGGTGGTTCTTATTTCCTTGGTAGTTTTGCAAGATTATTTGATAATGAGTCTCTACATAATGATACAGGTGGCATGATCTACGATGCTATTATTCCTTTTATGCTATCTAATTTGTCCGATCTACTTGTTGGAATTGTTGTTGTACTTGTATTATCTGCATCTATGTCTACGTTATCTGCTCTTGTATTAACTTCAAGCTCAACAATGACATTAGACCTTATAAAAGATAATATCATAAAAGATATGACCGAGAAGAAACAGTTAGTATCTATGCGAATCCTGATTGGACTCTTTATCATTTTATCGGTTGTAATCGCACTTGATCCCCCGACATTTATCGCGCAGCTTATGGGCATCTCTTGGGGTGCACTTGCAGGATCTTTTCTTGGTCCCTTCATATATGGACTATATTGGAAGAAAACTACAAAATTCTCTGTGTGGGCAAGTTTTATTTTAGGAATCGGTATTACTGTTACCAATATGTTATTTAAATACACATCACCCATTACCGCCGGCGCTCTTGCTATGATTGCCTCTCTCATTATTGTTCCAATTGTGAGTTTGCTAACGCCGAAGCTAACAGTAGAATCCACAGATGCAATATTTGAGTGTTATAATGAAACAGTTATTGTTTCTAAGAAAAAATCACTTGAACCATAATCTATTATTTTATTCTAATACAAACAAAAGAGGGAGAGTGCATATCGTTATGCACTCTCCTTTTTATTCTTTATTTATTACTTTATATTTATTACATTTATTATTTATACTTCTACTACCCATCCTTCAGGGCCTACTGCTTTCCCCAACTGAATTGCTGTTACAGCATCATATAACTTCTGGGAAATTTCTCCGATACCGCCATCCTTAACCTGAAAAACCTTATCCTTCCATCGTAAATGCCCTACTGGTGAGATGACAGCTGCTGTACCACTGCCCCAAACCTCCTCAAGGGAACCATCTTCTGCCGCCGTAAAAAGCTCCTGTACTGAAATTTTTCTCTCCTCAACCGGAAGTCCCCATGCCTTGCAAAGTTCCACACAAGAATCGCGTGTAATACCAGGAAGAATGCTTCCGTTTAACTGTGGTGTAACAACAATACCATTAATCTTAAAGAAAATATTCATAGCCCCTACTTCTTCAATATATTTCCGCTCAACGCCATCCAGCCACAATACCTGTGAATAGCCATCATCATGCGCTTTCATCTGTGCCGCCATGCTCGCCACATAATTTGCCCCCGTCTTTGCTTCTCCTACGCCACCTTTTACAGCTCTGACATATTCATCTTCAATCCATATCTTGATAGGATTTAGCCCTTCTGGATAATAAGCACCTACTGGTGACATAATAATAATAAATTTATATGTATTGGATGGTCGAACTCCCAAAAATGGATCTGTTGCAATAATAAATGGTCGAATATAAAGTGAAGTGCCTGCTCTTTGCGGAATCCAGTCTTCATCTGTCTTTACAACCGCTCTGACTGCCTGCACGAAATCCTCTATCGGAATCTCTGGAATACAGATTCTTCTGTTTGTGTTATTGGTTCTCTCAGCATTTTTGTCTGGTCGAAATAAAAGAATCCTTTCGTCTACAGCTTTATATGCTTTTAGGCCTTCAAACATTTCTTGACCATAATGGAATACCATTGCTGAAGGTTCCATAACTAGTGGCTGATAAGGAAGAATCCTTGGATCATACCATCCTCTTCCCTCTTCATAGTCCATCATAAACATATGGTCTGTGAAAATCGTACCAAATACCAATGGATTATCCTCGGATGGAAGTGGTTTGGGGCTTGTTGTTTTTTCGTAACTGATGTTTAACATTAATAAGACCTACCTTTCATATCCTCACATGTGCATAATTTCTTTTCTTATTATTATACTTTTATTTTATACTGTCAAGAATAACCTATCTATCAACAAATATCGTGTTGATTTGCATCGAATATAACACAAATCATAAAGAATGCTATAGCATTAAAAAAAAGATTATGTTATACTAAAAAAAATTAAAGACTAAATAATTGGAGACTAATAACTGCTACTTTCTGTTCATATGAGGAAAATTATGGTTCCTATAGTTAATAAAATCAAATCATTTATTTTTAAAGATGTCATACGCGAAAATGAAGTGAAAGATACCGCTGTTTTGCTTCGCACTTTAACTTTGTTCTCTATACTATATCATTTTTCATTATTGATTATTTTTCTTTCGCATTTTCCATTAAAGGAAAGTGGTCTGACCCTTCTTATATTTTGCTTATTTGTGTGTGTCTTTATTATTTCTTATAAAGACAAGACTATTTTTTGCTTATATGCCTACAGTATTATCTCCGTTTTCGATGCCACTACAAGAACATTATATTTTGGAAACCAGTATTCTTTTCATTTCATACTTTTTTTCACGATACTGCTTTTATTTTTCAGAACAGAAGGTCCGTTGAAATTAAAATACTTTTCTGCCTTTTTTATGGGCCTAATTGTTTTTTTGCTTTCACTTCTCCCTACGCATTATAAAATATCAGCTTCTGATATGACAACCCTTTATCCTTACATTATTTTTCTAAATAGCTTATACATTACCATTGCCCTTATTACAATCGCAAGATTCTATTGTTTGAAATTTGCTGCGTCAGAAACCAAAATCATGCAATACTCTAGAAAGCTTGAATTGCTTGCTTCCGTTGATACACTAACTGGTTTGCAAAATAGAAGAAGTATGCTTGATTACTTAGAAAAACTTGAAAAGAACTATATTAAAAGCGATGTATCTTTTTCAATCGCAATTGCAGATATTGATTTTTTTAAAAACGTAAATGACACTTATGGACATGACACTGGTGATTATGTCTTAACGAAGCTATCAAATATACTCCAAGACTTTATGTCAAACAAAGGATTTGTGGCCAGATGGGGTGGCGAAGAATTCTTATTTGCATTTGACGGAAGTAACGCGGACGATATTTTCGTAGACCTAAATAAACTGAAAAACATTATTCAGAATGAAGATTTCCAATATAAAAATAACCATTTAGCCATCACCTTGACATTTGGTCTCGAAGAATATGATTCAACAGCCGGATTAGAGGCCACGATTCGCAACGCTGATCAAAAACTATATCTTGGTAAAGAACAAGGTCGTAACCGCGTTATATATTAAATTGAATTCTTTTCATATCTCAAAAAAACGTACTCAATATTAAAGTATGTCTGCTCTTCACTGTCTCCTGTTATACTCCATTCTGGCATTTGATCCAGATTCGGCAAATAAGCATCCGCCTCATAGTTATAATCTATCTTCGTAATATGCGCTGTATTACAATATGGCAGCATCTGTTTATACACGCTTTCACCACCGATAATATAAATATCCTCAGAGGGATAACTTTTTAACTCTTCTAAAAGTTCTTCCATGGAATGCACGATAATTGCGTCTTTGACCTTGAAATTTGCATTTGATGTCAATATTATATTTGTACGGTCTTTGAGTGGCAGTCCATTCGGAAAGGTTTCTAGTGTCTTTCGGCCTAACACTATCACTTTCCCAGTCGTTTCTTCTCTAAACATCTTTTGATCCTGAGGTATACTTACTAATAATTTATTTTTATACCCAATGCCCCAATGATTATCTACTGCTGCAATTAAATTCATATTATTTCTCCATTCCTGATTAAACTGCGATTGGAATATTTTCTACCTGCGGTCCAGTAATATAGTTTTCTACCCTAACATCATTTCTGGTAAACTGATAAAAATCCTTAATCTCTGGATTAAGCCAAAATGTAGGTGCTTCATAAGTTTCTCTTTTAATTAGCTCCTCTACAATTGGAATATGCCTGTCATATATATGAGCATCTGCAATCACATGTATAAATTCACCAACATACATATTGCAGACCTGCGCCAACATATGAATCAGCACCGCATATTGCACCACGTTCCAATTATTTGCCGCAAGAATGTCTTGTGAACGCTGATTCAGTATTGCATTTAATGTTAATTTGTCCTCGCCCACTCGCTGTGTAACATTAAATGTCATACTATATGCGCATGGATATAAATTCATCTCGTGCAGGTCCTGATGTACATAAATATTCGTAATGATACGCCTACTATATGGATTATTCTGCAAATCATAGATCACTCTGTCAACCTGATCCATCATGCCTTCTTTATATTGATGCTTTACGGACATCTGATATCCGTATGCTTTACCAATAGAGCCATCCTCATCTGCCCATGCATCCCATATATGGCTGTGAAGCCAGTTTACATTATTTGATTTTTCCTGCCATATCCATAGCATTTCTTCTGTCGCACTTTTTAAAGCGGTCTTACGCAATGTAATAATCGGGAATTCCTTGCGTAAGTCATATCGATTCACAACTCCAAATTTTTTAATGGTATATGCTGCACTTCCATCTTCCCACTTTGGCCTCACTTTTTCGCCCTCTGTACTGACTCCGTTTGCCAATATATCCTTACACATATCTATAAAAATCTTATCTGCTACACTCATACTCTTCTCATTCCTTTATTTTTCCCATTTATCACAAAGTGAGTTGACCTGATCTGCAAACTTAGCCAAATCTTTATTGGCACTACCTTCATTCTTGAAAATGACTGCCATTAAACGCTGTCCTGCTGATACCAGTCTATTAAATACAGCTGAAACGGCTTTGGCTTTCTTCTGTGCAATTCTTACGCCCATCGCCTCGTATTCACATTCATTCTTCAGCAAATCAAAACAGGTTCCGCTATAAGGAGCAAATGTATCGTATCCAAAATGTTCATGCAGATATTCCGCATACTCATCACAAACACTATCGTCACCGTGAACAACAAAAACGCGCTCTGGTTGCTCTTCAAATCCATTGATCCAATCTGTAAGACCTCCCTTGTCAGCATGCCCACTAAGTCCCTTGAGTGAGGTAATCTTTGCTCGGACTTCAACCTCTTCGCCAAACAATTTAACTTCCTTTGCTCCCTCCAGTAATGCGCGCCCTAATGTCCCCACTGCTTGATAACCGACAAATAAAACCGCACATTCTTCTCTCCAAAGATTGTGTTTCAAATGATGCCTGATACGACCTGCCTCGCACATACCAGATGCAGATAATATAACCTTTGGTTCCTCATCAAAATTGATGCTTTTTGACTCCTCACTTGTAATAGAAAGATTCAAACCAGGAAATGTAATAGGATTAATACCTCGGTTTGCTAATTCTATCGCTTCCTCATCAAAGCACTCATATATATTTCTATTAAATATATTAGTTGCTTCAACGGCCAACGGGCTATCTACATATACCGCAAAATTATCATGTCCCGGCACCAGTTTATCTGCTCTTATCTTACGTAGAAAATAAAGCATCTCCTGCGTCCTTCCGACTGCAAACGACGGTATTACAACGTTTCCGCCTTTATCAAAAGTTTCCTTTAGTAGCGCCGCAAGTTCTGTTACATAATCTACTTTGTCAGCTTCATGATATCTATCTCCATAGGTAGATTCTATTACAATGTAATCTGCTTCTTTTATATAACTTGGATTCTTAATCAGCGGTTGATTAACATTTCCGATATCACCTGAAAAAACAATTTTCTTAGTTCCTTCCAGCTCACTCATCCATATTTCAATAGCCGCTGAGCCCAAAAGATGTCCAACATCTGTAAATCTAATCTTTATCCCATCACATATCTGCATTTCTTTTCCATAATGACATGGTACCAAGCACTTAATCGCACCATCTGCATCCTGCATATTATATAATGGTACATAATCTGATACTCCTGAACTCCTCTTAGCCTTTCGGTTTCTCCACTCAGCCTCAAACATCTGAATATGCGCACTATCACGAAGCATTATGCTACATAAATCTGCTGTTGCGGCAGTTGAAAACACCTTTCCTCTAAATCCTCTCGCATATAATAAAGGAATCAAACCTGCATGGTCTATATGTGCATGTGTTAAAAACACATAATCAATCATCGATTCTTCTACAGGTATCTCGATATTCTCATACAAATTCTGTCCTTGCTCCATACCACAGTCTATCAAAATATTTTTCCCACATGCATTTAAATAATGACAACTTCCCGTAACCTCATGCGCCGCTCCAATAAATGTAAGTTTCATGCCTTGCCTCCCTAGCTCGTTGCTTTCTTAGTGTGCTTAGTATTATGCATTCTCGAATCTGCAATCTTCATGCAATCCTCCAATGATGTTTTCTCATCATATTTCATGATGTAATATCCAATGCTTACTTCCAGCAAATATTGTAGATCGTGTTTTTTGGAAAACTCCTTCAACGCCGTATTTATTGTTTGCGCCAACTGCTTCGCTTGATTCTCTGATACATCAGCAGCAACAATTACAAACTCATCTCCCCCGAACCTAACTGCAATACCTTCCAGTGGGCACTGTGCATGTAACACATTACTAGTTAGCTTGATTGCAAAATCTCCTTGCTCATATCCATAGAGGTTATTAATTTCCATCAAATTATCTATATCAATAAACATTGTCATAAACGTCTTTTCCTTCAACCGAGCCTTATCATACAGACTGGATGCATATTTTATGAAGCCAAAACGATTATACAATTTTGTCATAGAATCATGCACATCCATTTCATTTAGTAAATCAACTGCCATACTAAGCTGTTCTTTGCGCCATACATTTTCAAAGGAGTTATTAAGATTGACAAGCCATAAATAATATAAATCTCTGGCTTCAATAAAAATACTGTTTTCTGTAATCAGATATCCAATAGATTTGTCCAGAAAATGGATGGGAGAAAATTCGAACATACGAGGAAATTCACTTTCCTGCAAGGAAAACGGAAACACATCTTTCGTCTTGAAATTTGGATATGATACGGCCACGCCACCCTCATATGCATATAGAACTTTCATATCATCATCATATCCCTTAATTCGATAATTCTCACGTAACACTAATCGCTTAACCGCATCCTCATCCCTTTTTTTCTCAAAATCAGAGGCATTCACACACAGAAAAAAAATATTACTCTCCATCAACGGAATATACTTATTGATACATTCCATGTGTTCTTCTAAATTCTCACAATTCATTAATTCTTCCGACATTTTTTGTGTTTTCTTATTAAATACATATTGATGATACTTAGAATAATAATGATCATGTCTAAATTCTTCATAAGTAATATCATTATTCTGTATACATCCACAGCTTTCAGTAAAATTGCACTTTGCATTAAGAACTATCTTATTGGAAACTGCCGTTCCGGCAATTCTACTGATTATTTGATCACACGCAATATAGCCCATATCCAACATCGGCCGTCCAACAGATGTAATACGAGGCGCATAACTCTGTGCATCATAAATATTATCAAACCCGGCTACTGCCACCTGGTTAGGCACTTTAATCCGATTTGCACGGAACACCTCACAAACCGCCATAGCCATCTCATCATTAGCACAAACAACCGCTTCTGGCAATTCTCTATTTGCAGCACATATCTTTCTTCCCGCATCAATACCGCTGTCATAGCTAAATAAACCAATAAAAATACGCTCAGACTCTACTTTGAGCCCATGCTCACGTAGCGCATCTTTATATGCCATAAGTCGCTCATTACCTTCTACACTATTAGGCGGACCAGTCACAAAATCTATTTTTTTGAAACCATGCTTTACAATAAGATGTTCCACCACTTCTTTCATTGCTGCATAATTATCAATCCCGACAAAGTCCATATCAGGTACTGCTTCTTCTAGAAATACTGCTGGAATACCAGCATCCGTTATTTTCTTAATGATTTTTTTCTTAGCTTTTTGAGATAATATTATATTAGAAATGACGATGGCGCCGTCAAAGATATCTTCAATTGGAAGTTCAAACATGTTATACTCTCCAACACTATTAGGAGAAGTACTATCAATTCCAGCAAAACAATTAATGACAGATACATTACAATCCCCTTCTTTAGCACGTTGGAAGATGCCCGTCAAAATAATCTTGCATATATTGTCATTCCAGCCCGCCATATATACTGCTATATTTTTTCTTCTATCACCCATACACATCCCTCACTCTCCCATTTTTTGCACTATAGTATTCTAAAGCTATGATAGCCTACTATCTATTTTCAACATCAGCATTGCTAATTCACTTGGTTCGTCTATCGTATAGTCAGGTTTTTCTACTTTGCCAAACCCATATGATGCATAAATAATCGGAATACCTGCTTTTTTGCATGCCTCCGCATCCATTTGCGTATCTCCTACATAAATGGCACTCATTAATCCGTTCCGCTCCATAATAAGTTTTATATTCTCAGCCTTCAAAAGGCCTGTATCTCCCGGACAGGCATAATCTTCAAAGAATTGTCCAAACTCAGTTGCTTGTAAGACGGTCTCAATATATCCTGCCTGACAGTTGCTTACAATGAATAGCCGATAATCCTCATGCAATGCCTTGAGCACATTTTTTAATCCAGGATATATCTTTCCTGGCTCTTTCTTTAAAAATGCATGTTCATATTCAAAACAAAGCGACCCCAATTCCGCTTTCTTCTCTTCCGTTTCCTCTTCAAAAAGTGCATCAATAATTTCTTCCATGGGTCTTCCAAATAAAGATTTGAGTTCGTCTGCCGTAATATGTTTATCTAAAATCCCTGCATTTTTAGCAGCCTCATTCCATGCTTTTTCCACAACTTCTGTTGAATCCCAAATCGTACCATCAATATCAAATATAATTCCATCTGTCATTTGTTGTATCCTTTTTCAATCACAAATATTTTGTACTAATTATATCACAATTCCTTTCCTCTTGCCATACGATTTGGAAAATAGTATGATTGTCATGGACATAATTTGAAATCCATTCAAAGGAGATTTTTTATCGATATGAAGTATAAAAAACACCCCATATTACTATCGCTTATGTTGATTTGCACCACACTTATTTTCATAATCGATCCACTAGGTATATCAACCGCTAAGACAAAAGCAGCTAATAATATTGTCATCATAATTGATCCAGGACATGGTGGCCCCGGAACAACCGATGAGCAAGAGCTTGGTGCTAAGTATAATGGTGTGGTTGAAAAAGATTTAACCTTGATTACTGCAGAAGCCATGAAAGCAGAGCTAGAACAGTATGGAAACGTTACTGTTTATATGACAAGAACTTCGGATCAGGCGATTACCTTGGCTAATCGTGCTGCATTTGCAGCAAGTGTAGGTGCTACTGCCATGATTAGTTTGCACTATAACGCATCTTCCGAACATAATTTTTATGGAGCCGAAGTATTTACCTCGGCCTTTGGGCAATACTATGCAACTGGTACAGGACTCGCGTCCTGTATTCTTGATGAACTCTCTGCTTCAGGTGTCGCTAGCAAAGGTGCTAAGACAAGAATAGGGCAATCTGGGGCAGATTATTATGGCCTGATTAGGCACGGTGTAACTAATAATATACCTGTAATCATTGTGGAACATGGTTATATTGATAATGAAACTGATTGGAACAGAATTAACAGTGTCTCTACCTGGCAGCAATTAGGTATTCGTGATGCAACAGCAGTTGCACATTATTACGGTCTTCAAAAAGGTGTACCATTGGCAGATATTACACCCACTGTTATCGTTGCAGCACCAAGCAACATCATGTTACCTGACTTGACACCGCCAACAAACGTTTCTGTTACGATTAGTGACCAGGATCCCTCCGGTAAGGTCACCTACCAAATAAAAGCTACTGAACCTGAAAGCATGTTAATGTATTATACCTATAGCCTTGACAACGGGCTGACATACGCCCCCTTAAAATTGTGGGATGGAGACTCTTCCCAAACCTCTTCTCTAGAAGTTCCTGCTCACTATAACGGAAATCTTCTTGTTAAAGTCTACAATAACTATGAGCTTGACGCCGTATCTCCTCCTGCGCTTATTAACATGGAAGTTACTGAAGAATCTTTACCTGATAGTTCTGTATCAGATGCGTCATCTTCTCCTACTGTAAGTGACTCTATCCCAGAAACAGTTACTGTGTCTGATGCAACACTGACTTCTGTGTCAGATTCCTCAACTACTTATTTATGGGCAGATACTCTACAGAATTCACTGGATAAAAGCGAAATAGTAATTTCTCCTGTACAATCCAAAACAAATGGTTTACTAACAAAAACTATTATCCTTATATCTTTTATTATTGCTCTTGTTCTTACAATTGTCGGAATTATATTAATAAGAATTTCTTTGCATAAAAAACATAGGAGAAGATAATCTTTTTACTTGGCAAACTAAAAAATGAGCCACTTCTATGCGAAGTGGCTCATTTTATAACATTTCTACAAAAGCGATAGACGAGACTCGAACTCGCGACCTCAACCTTGGCAAGGTTGCGTACTACCAACTGTACTACTATCGCAAACAATATCCTGAAAAATACTCTCGTTTCAGACAAGTTATAATATACTATATAGAAAACCATTTGTCAATGCAAAATTTATTTTTTCCACAATGCAAGAATCCCCTGAAATAATGCTATCATCAAGGGATTCTCACACAACCACTGTTTCTTCTGTCCTGTCCATTGGACCATACCTCTCAATTCTGTTTTTCATACTGGTTACACTATTTCGCCATAATTTCAACGAATCCATCTTTTCTCATATTCCACATAACGATTGGAATATACCCTTACTGTTCTACTCAGTACGTTGATCTCATCCTTTGTACTTTAGGCTCTTTCTTCCGTACCTCAAAGTCCTCCTTAGTTCTTCCGACTTATCCATCTTCTGTACGTACAATGTTTATACACTGTTGATTTTCCTTTGTACTATCTGACTATCTTAGATACAACACTACTATTTGCACTATTAATTTGCATCTTCTGTACTTCCGACTTTTCCATCATCTGTACCTCGGTTTGTAGATGGAATATCCCTTGTATGACCTCTCTGGTCAACACCTTGCGGTGTTCCACTAGGCATCTCTTCTTGGACATATCCTAATCTACTTTTTCGGTTATAAAAGAATACCGCCCGCAAACTACAACATGATTCATCTTTAGTACTTTGACCCTCATCTTTAGCACACAAACTTTATTCTGTACCTTTTCCGTACTTTGTAACCTTGTAACCTTGTAACCTCGTACTACTCAACTCAGTAAATACTTTTAGGCATTTCATCTTAAGTTTTTGGTGGACTGTACCTCCTTTACTTAATTTTAAAACCTATCATATTACTAATCAGTTAAACAAAATATATATTTAACTGTTAAGCTTATTATAATATATGGCTTTCTAATTGTCAACTTCTTTATGTATATTTTATTATATTTTCTATTTATTTTATAAATTAAATTGTATTATTTGTTAATAATGTTTATATTTTTTAATTATTCTGTCAATATCACACAATTTAAAATGGCATACAAATGCCATATTCTCAGTATTCCTGTAATATATCATAAAAATATGTTATACTAAATATTATGAATTTTCAGTTTATTTTCAATTTATTCTTATTAGAGGAGGTAATATAATGACGCCTAAACAGGAAGCCTATGAAACACAGGCAAAAACTATTATTAAAAATCTGGAAAAGCGCAGTATGGAAGGTTACTATTTTACAGATATAAAATCCTGCAAAGATTTTATCCTGCAAATGATTCCTAATGGAAGTGTTGTTACCACTGGTGGTTCTATGACCATTAACGAAATCGGGCTTATGGATGAACTTTCTTCTGGTAAGTATTTGTTCGTGGATCGCATGTCGCCTGTAACTGCGGCTGAAAAACGAGAGACTTATTCCAAAATAGTCATGGCTGACTACTATTTTATGAGCACAAATGCTATCACTCTTACAGGCAAACTGATTAATATAGATGGCTCTGGTAATCGCGTTGCCTGTTTAATTCATGGACCTGAAAATATTATCATAGTAGTGGGAATGAATAAAGTTGTTTCAACAGTAGAAGATGGCATAAAAAGATCACAGAATTTTGCTGCAGCCACTAACGTAAAACGCCTAAACAAAAAGACACCTTGCTTTGAAACAGGTGTCTGTGCAGATTGTCTCTCCTCTGACTGTATCTGTAACCAAATAGTCATTACACGCCGCAGCGGGGTAAAGGGACGTATTAAAGTGTTCTTAATTGGTGAAACACTAGGCTATTGATGCTCTTTATTTAAAAGCTTCTTCAATTATTTTTCTTGCAGCATCCGGATCCGAGGATACTGAAAGTATGACATAGTTTCCGTTCTTTATCACAACTGCATTATTTAACTTAACCAGTTCTTCGGGAACATAATTCTCGAAGGACTCTTTTTGCTCCTCTATGCGTGTTCTAACCGCCGCTTCTGTCTCATTCACATCTGTTGATGCTGCGCACTCAAATACTGCAATTTCCTCTGCCGTTGCTCCGCTGCTCTCATATATGCAAGCATTCGTTATCTCTGCATTTTCAAGATAATAAATCATCCCTGCCGTTTCTAAATCAATAGCTGCCAATTCATCCTCATACGTAATGTTTGATAACAAACTTTCACCAAGCTCTGTTACAGTAATCTCTTTTGTTTTTCCAGCACATCCTACGGCTGAAATTGCAATTACAGATAATAGTCCCACTATAATCTTTTTTCCACATTTATTCTTGTCTTTCATTATTTCATCTTCTTTCCATATTTTATATCATTTCATTATTGAACGATTGCATGTGCCATCAAATAGTTTTTCCAAAGTTCCATATATTCCGCCTTTAAATGTATCCCGTCTGCTGTCATGTCTGAATAAAGTGCTCCATTCTCGTCCGATACAACCTCATTGATATCAATATAATATGCTTGTTCTACCTGAGCAAAGTTCTTAAGCATCTCATTTCGAGCATCAATTACCTCGTTGCTATGAATAGGGTCCGTCTCCGACTTTGCCGCAGTCACATGTATCAAACCATGGACATATATGATGGCATCCGGTTCTAATGCCCGAATTTTAGTGATTAGCTCCGTATACTTCTGTAAAAACATGGCATCAGTACCCCAGCCCATTTCATTAAGGCCAACCTTTATATATACCTTCTTAAATGCCTCTGGTTCAAGTACGTCAAATATTGGTTTTTTGCCATCCTCGGTCTTTACGACCTTATAGGTATCTATCATGTGTAGCTGAAATCCAGTCGCAGTATAAAATGTTGCATGCAAACCAGAATGCAGCCCGAAACCCTCTAATCTAGAATCACCAATAAATAGCGCATCATCAAAATAGCTCTCATCTACAAGCTGAAACTCCTTTGGATAATCTGATTCTGCCGAATTGTCCGAAGTGATATCTGATTCCTCTTTTTCTGCGGTATTCTCTGATACCTCTCCATCTGCATTACTGCTTACGGCAGATACGCTGTCACTTGATACCGCTGCCTTGTCCTCACTAATTGCATTTCCTTGTTCTGGACTCTGTTCTGAATCCATAGGCATTTCCGTTTCCCCAACATCTTGCCGTGCTACTTCTGCTTGATACAGATACCCTATTGACTCTGCCAAATCTCCGAAGCTCTTTCCCCTCTCAAGAAGTGCAAGAAACACGCCAGCAAATGCCGCCACCAATACCGTACAGATAAAAGTCATAATAATCATTATCATACGTATCTGCTTATGTTTTCTTATCTCTTTCTCTCTATCAAAATCAATATCATGGACTTTTTTTTCATCCTGTCTACTATCATAATTCTCTTCCATTATTAATCTTCCAACCTTACTTCTTTATTTCCCCTTGTTATCCCCAATAATGATACCTTAAAACCGTCTTTATTGTAAAAGCTTATAAAAGTGCTTATCCTCTGTTAGATTCGAAAAATTGTTCATAATCAAAATGTCCTCTGGATGTTTATCTGCAATCATCTCCTCTATGCTTCCTGCAAAATACCTCAAGTCGACAACATATATAGTATTATAATGATATGACAAAAATGGAATCAAGCAATTTGCATAGGAGTCCTTAACAATCAAAATACTTTCTTTATCCTTTTCCCCATCTGCCGTATTAATCTGTACCATTCCATAATTACCATATAAGAAAAATGCATATTTATCAAACTCATTTGCCTTAGACAAATCATACAAATCCGCTTTGCTTTCATTTGGAAGATACATACTGTCAATGGGTATATCAAAATACGTTATTGTATCAGGTTCCTCAATAAAGCCATCTGCCTTAGCATAATATGTTCCGGCAAAATTTGCAATATGATTCTCTGACAAATTTGAGATTTCAACTGGTTCAAAGCCCTTTTCTTCACAATATTTCTTATATGCATAATATGCACCAAGTGTCGTCCAGTGATGATCCGTACGATAATAAATATATTCATCTGCGTGTTCCGCTAACGTCTTTTGCAAATCAAGCACCGAACACTTTCCATACAAATCTTCCGCAAAAAATGTACCCAGCTCTTTTTCCTGATTTACATTTGGCATCCCCTTTGGCAAATACTGCACAAGCACACCATATGAATTAGGCGCTAAAGCCACTGTAATGGATGCCTTCTTATTATCATACTTCTCTACAAAATCTATAATATTTTCAATATTTTCAGTAAATTGCACTCCGGCGGAAAGCTTTTTTTCAAAAAGATACCCATTTTTTCCTGTAATAATATCATTATTTTCTTGCCGAAGCATTACTTTTTGTAGCACCGCTTTTGCAAGTATCCATTGGCTTCGAAAAGGTATTTGTTCATTCACATAAGTTTCAAATTGTTTCATATAACTGCCATCAATAATACTTGAGGCAGAAAATGCTGGTTTCGTTGCAAGATATCTGTTCTCTTTTGCAGAAAATTCCTCGTCCCGCTTCATGACACCCACGATACTCATGACAGCCATAAACAAAATACATATAAATAGAAATATCAGTTGTCTGATTGATTTCATGATGACCTCCCTATCAAAACCTAAAATATAAGAACGGATTATAGGAAGCATCTACAAGATATGCGATAGAAGCCAGTAATATAAATATTAACGCACAAATGCCCGCTACCTTACTCTTATTCCTATCATACCACCCTTTTAAAATAGGTGTTGATAATATCATGCCAAATATAAGTACAAATCCATAATTTCTTAAGTAATAGTAAATCACATCGCCATTGATTCCTTCCATTATAAAATGAAATCCAAAAAGCTTTGAGAGGTATGTTTTAAGCTCAACAAGATTGGTAAGTGCAAATATCATCCAACTGACTCCAATACAAAGGAGTGTGTACACTCTTGCAAAAATAGCATGACTAGCTAACCACTTTCCAAAACCAACACGTTCAATTACTAATAATACAAAGAAAAAAATACCCCATACTATAAAATTCCAACTTGCCCCGTGCCATAATCCAGTAATGCTCCACACTATAAACATGTTTACATAAGTCCTGATTTTTCCCCTTCGATTCCCTCCAAGTGGAACATACAGATATTCTCTAAACCACCCGCTAAGAGTCATATGCCATCTTCGCCAAAACTCAGTGATTGACTTTGCTATATAGGGATAATCAAAATTCTGTGGTATTGAAAACCCAAGCATTTTTCCTAGTCCTATCGCCATCAGGGAATAGCCATTAAAGTCAAAATAAATCTGTAGTGAAAATGCCAGCACTCCTAACCAGGCTAATGGCATCGATAGATTCACATATCCAATTGCTGCAAGATCATCCCATAACACTCCGATATTATTAGCAATCAGCACTTTAGAACCCAGTCCAAGAATAAATATTTTCAAGCCATCTTCAAAATCCTTTACGCTGCATTTGCGTTCTTCCAGTTGCTGTGCCACTTTAGAGTAAACCACGATAGGGCCAGCAATTAGCTGTGGAAACATGGTCAAATAAACTCCCAATCTCAGAATAGATTTCTCAACCGGTATTTCTCTTCGATATAAGTCTATTACATAAGACATAATCTGAAACGTATAGAAGCTAATTCCTAGTGGCAATACTATATTAGTTGCATTAAAATCCGTCTTTAGGATCCAGTTACAATTTTCAAGTATAAAATCAGTATATTTGAATATTGCTAGTAATCCAATGTCAAACATAAGAATGGTTATCAAGCAAACTTTTCTGATTCCAGGTCTGTCATCAAAGCGATGAATCAAAATTCCTGCCACATAATTTGCCAAAATAGATACCACAATTAGTATTAAGTATTTTGGCTCTCCCCATGCATAAAAAAACATACTCCCCAAAAAGAGTACAATATTACGAAATCGATTGGGACATAGATAGTAAATACCAAAAAAAATTGGCAAAAACCAAAACAAAAAAATCAGACTGCTGAAAACCATTTCAAATTCCTTCTTTTGTCAAACAAATTATTCGTTTCTGATTGCAGCCAGAGGTGAAAGCCGCATAGCTCGAAGTGCTGGGAAAAACCCTGCTACCATACCAACAATTACAGCAAAAATAAGTCCTGAAAGCGAAAGCCACGCTGGTATATAGGAAACAGTTGATTGATATGCGTTCATGCTTGTTGCCACTTTATTTATGAGAAGGGATATTCCATAGCTTAGTAATACGCCAACAAAACCACCGATGAAGCCAATGTATGCAGCCTCTAACAAAAACAATGAGCGTATATTTCCAAGACTACATCCTAATACTTTAATAACACCGATTTCCTTTGTTCTTTCATAAATAGACATCATCATAGTGTTCGTAATTCCGATTGCCGCAACAAACAATGAAACCGCACCAATACCACCCAGTACTAACTGAATACTTTTATACTGCTCCTGCATGGACGATACCCACTCTGCATTACTGTCTGCCTGATAACCCATTTCCTTAATCGTCTCCTGTACCTTGGTTACCGCATCCATACTGTCAGTATTAACCTGTATGCTGTTGTAGAACAGTTCCTTATATGCTTTTCCATTACTTTTGGTTGGTTGCCCTGGAATTGGTTTGTTCTTAAATACCTTTTTTAATTGTAATTTTAAGGCTTCAATATCACAGTATACACTCCATGAAAACTGATTATCCTCATTCTCTGCCTGCTGTAGGACTCCTGCTGCCCCAATCATATATTTCTTTGGTGCTTTTACCTCTTCTGTCTGTTTCTGCTGCCCTGCACCCTGGCTATCTGAAGATGTGTTTTGGGTAGCATAATAAGCCTCTGTATCAAATATAGCAAACATATCCTGCCCTGCAAAATCTATTTCAGGTGATGTCTGTGTCTCCCAATATGGGTACTGCCCTGTTTTCGCATTATAGAAATCTCTTTGTACCGCACCTCCGTATATAAACTGTAATGGTGCATTCTCCTCAGGAATCCCGCCTGTACCAAAAGTCATATCTAGCTGTTTAAGCCCCTCAATTGAAATTCCCACCAATTGTGTGTTCGTTTCATAAATCCCCTGTTTTAATATTACACCAGCATTTAATATTGGGGTCACACTCTCCACATTTTCCAATCCTTTTAAGGTCTCAACGAGTTCATCATCCAATCGCTTTTTCTCGGCCGGCTTACTATCTTCCGACAAATTTTCTTCATATGCTTCAGTTACAGTTACAGTTGTAAGCCCTCCATAGTTTTCTATCTGTTCCATAGTTGACTTATTTAGTCCGAGACCAAGCGAAATCATAACAATGATAGAAGCTGTTCCAATCACAACTCCCAGGACTGTCAATATCGTTCTTATTTTTCTTTTAAAAAGATTACTGCTGCTCATACGTAGCAAATCAACAAATCTCATTGCTTATTCCTCATTATCCTCAAGATCCTCTATCAATAACTCTAACTTGCGTTTTTTATTCTTTTTCTTTTTCCAAATTACTACTCCTGTAATACCACCAGCAATCACTACAACGACAATCAAAAGTCCATACGGAAATCCGCTTGTCTCTTCCACCATGCCTTCTTCCATACCTGGATCAAATTCGTCTGCCATTTGTTCTGTTACAAAAATATTTGTAGCAAATTCCTTTGAAAATACTGCTCCTGTGTCATCTTCATAAGATACAATTACTTTAACCGCACCATCATCTATTGTTGGCGCAGCACCAGTTACCATGACATCAACATTTCCTGTCGCTCCTGAATCAAGATGACCGATAAATGCGTCGCCTCCCGTAATCGAATCTGCAATCAACTTTGCCTTGACATTATACAGCTTAGTTTTTCCAGTATTATAGATACTAAACATCACATTGGCCTCATTCCCTACCGTAATGCTCTGAGGCATCATATCTACTGAACTAATATCAAATTTTGATACCTGCTTTACCGGAATGGAGACACTACCTGTAGATTCATAGGGATTATTTTCAGAGTCCTCATATTTCATTTTTACATTCAACACATATGGCTTCTGTGCCAAATCTGCCTTTGCCGTAAATTCAACTGCCATATCGATATTACCACCAGCAGGAATACTGTCTATGTATACTGAGTTAGATCCCGATGTAGGAAGAAACGCCGAATAGGTAGCCTTCTCATCAGTTCCTTCCACAGCGGCTTCTAAGTCAAATTCTACATTCTGCACTGCTGTTTTCTTGGAAGTGTTCTGTACATGAAGATTTAGCATAAATGCCTCACCAGCAAATACATCCGCAGGAGAGGTTTCAAAACCAGTCACAATAATTCTTGGTGTTGACTCTTTCTCACTAGCATCCTCGCCATTAATACTATCTGCACCAGCTTTACCTGTACACTTAATATACGTAGAAATAGTACAAGAGCCTTGATCACACAACTCATCCGTATACAGAATCTGATAACTAATCGGGTAATATCCATTTAAAACATCCTCACGTACTTTAAATGTCCAAAAGAGATTTTTGGTCCTTGCATTCACATCTGGCTCAGCATTTGAGCCTGCCAAAGAGTCTAATTTCAACACATAATTAGTCTGTGTAATCTCAAACGGCCATGACTTACTGTTACCACTAATCACAGGGGTAATAATAACATCCTTAATCGTATATGGTGTCATATTAACAATTGGCAATGCGACGGTTATAAGTTCTCCAGATTTGCCCGATGGCGTAAACCAATTATTGCCTGGTTTAATATATTCTGTAGAAGAATAAGCACCACTGTATGAACTAGTGTTCGATGTACTGTTGTCTGATGTTGTTTCCGCATATACTGGTTCCACAAAAATCAAAAATGCAGAAGCAGCAATGAAACTACTATATAAAATACTTCTTTTTTTGTTCATGTCCTATTCCTCCCCGACATTGTTTTCACTATTGTTTATTTTATTATTATCTATCTTAATAATCTTCCCATCTTTAATATGGAATACTCTGTCTGCAAACGAAGCCAGTTGCTGATCATGCGTGACCATTACTAATGTCTGATTCTGCTCTCTGACTAGTTGTCTCATTAATTCCATAACTTCCGCGGAAGTGTTTGAGTCCCAATTACCAGTTGGCTCATCTGCAAAAATGATTTCTGGTTCCACCACAAGCGCTCTTGCCACACCAACTCTTTGCTGCTGCCCACCTGACAGTTGTGACGGTCTATGATTGGAATGATTTTTCAATCCTACCAGCTTTAACGTTGACTCAGCTTTTTCTAAGCGCTCTTTCTTATCCATACCGCGAAATGTAAGCGGTAATGCTACGTTTTCAATAGCACTCAGCGTCGAAAGTAGATTAAAGGACTGAAATATGAACCCCACCCTTTCACGCCTAAAGCTTACAAGTTCGTTTTCGGACATTTTTTCT